>Ga0209542_10000255_pt1 | contig 132071 bp, 136 predicted proteins | sample RifCSPhighO2_01_FD_184028 | JGI IMG/M metagenome (GOLD analysis project Ga0209542, IMG submission 184028) | Soil microbial communities from Rifle, Colorado - Rifle CSP2_plank highO2_0.1 (SPAdes) (version 2) | ecosystem: Environmental > Terrestrial > Deep subsurface > Rock core/Sediment ... | reverse complement strand
GCACACCTTCGGGATGCGGTTTGTGTTTCTTCACGTCACTCGAGTCAACTGCCGCGTCAAAATGAGTGAGTGCCTGCACGTGCTCAAGCATCGGGCGGGTCATGGGGCCGCGAATCGAGCACACGCCGAGCAACAAGCCGCGTTCGCGTAGTACGGTCAGCACATCGTGCAGTCCGGCATATGCCGTCACGAGGTCGAAACGTTTCATCTGGAACTCGCGGTGCGTGTCGCGCAACAGGATGGCGTCACCATTCGGAGCGAGTAGCGGATAGCATTCATCGAGCGTCCGCCCCGTCGCCACTTCGACAATGCGCTGTCGCATGGGAACCACGTGACCGTTGGCGCGAAGCGAGTGCTCGAACGCGGCAATGATAAATTCGCGTGTATCGAGAAGCGTCCCATCCACATCAAACACCATAGCTTTGATACTCATGACCTATTTATGATACTTTTTCTTTTTCAATTTGTTGAATCCCAATACTTAGGGCTATACCTAAGTATTGGGATTCTAGGTCATTTGAGGTATTTCTTTTTCTTTAGTTTTTCGGGCAGATAGGATTCTTTGTCGTACATTTCGTAGCCCTTGCCGTACTTCAGATCTTTCATCAATTTCGTCGGCGCGTTGCGCACTTTCATCGGGACGGGGAGCGTGCCGTGCGTTTTCACGTCGTCCACCGCCGCGAAATACGCGTCGTACGACTCGCGGCTTTTCTTGCACGTGGCGAGATACGCGACACCGTGCGCGAGATTGATTGCGCATTCCGGATAGCCAATCGTTTCACATGCGCGGAAGACGGCATTGGCGACGACGAGTGCGGTGGGGACCGCGAGTCCGATATCTTCGCTCGCGAATACGACCATGCGTCGCGCGATAAAAAGCGGGTCCTCGCCTGCCTCCACCATCCGAGCGAGATAGTAGAGTGCGGCGTCGGGCTGTGACGCGCGCATCGACTTAATGAACGCTGAAATAGTATTGAAATGTTCTTCGCCTTTTTTGTCGTACCGCAGATGCTTGGACTGAATTGCCTCTTTGAGCGTATCGAGCGTGATTTTCCCATAGAGCGCTTTCGCGGTCTCGAGCGTGGTGATGGCCTGTCGCGCATCGCCCTGTGCCATTTGCACGAGCCAGTCGCGCGCATCTTTCGGCAACTTCAATTTCGTGCGCGCGATTATTTTTTCCATTTCTTTTTCCGAATGCTCATTGAGCACGAAGACGCGAGCACGGGAGAGAAGTGGGGAGATAATTTCGAACGACGGATTTTCGGTTGTCGCGCCGATGAGCGTGATGTCGCCGCGCTCGACGAAAGGCAGGAGGAAATCCTGCTGGGCTTTGTTGAAGCGGTGTATCTCGTCGACGAACAGCACTTTCGGTTTGCCACCGAGCGTGAGTTGCCGAGTCCCTATTATTTTTCTGATGTCCTCCTTGCCGGCCTCCACCGCCGAGAGTTCGTGAAATTCCGCGCCGACCGCGCCCGCATAGATACGCGCGAGTGTCGTCTTGCCGCTCCCCGGAGGTCCCCATAGGATGAAAGAAAACAGTTCCTTCTTTTCTATCGCCACGCGCAGAGGCTTTCCCTTGCCGGTCAGGTGTTCCTGCCCCACGAATTCATCGAGCTTTTTTGGTCGTATCCGCGAGGCGAGGGGTTCCATGTCTTCACTCTATCAAAGAGTGGATAATTCGCTCTTGCGCAACATGTCATCGTGATATACTTTCCGCATGTCCACGAAAAACATCGTCATTTGGGTTGTCGTATTATTGGTAGTCATTATCGGCGGATACTTTGTTTATACATCTATGGTAGCGACGCCGGCACCGGATGCTGTAGCCGCAGAGCAGCAAGGTGCGGCGGCGACCGACGCACAGGTGCAGGCACAGGAAATCGCAGTCGGCACAGGTGCTACGGCACAGCCGGGCGATTCCGTCTCGGTGCTATATGTCGGCCAACTGCAAGACGGCACGGTATTTGACTCATCGGCTGCGCACGGAAATCAGCCATTGGTCTTCGTCCTCGGCGCGCAGGGCCTTATTCCGGGCTTCCAGATAGGGGTCAACGGCATGAAAGAAGGGGGCGAACGCCTCCTCGCCATCCCGCCGTCGCTCGGCTACGGAGCTCAAGATGTGAAGGACGCTGACGGAAAGGTCATTATTCCGGCCAACTCGACGATAATCTTCGATGTAAAACTCGTGAAGGTCACTCCTGCCGCTGCCGCGCCGGCACCATCGACTGCCCAATAGTCGCTACGCAAAGCCACAAAAGAGGGGCGGCCTTTGAGCCGCCCCTCTTGCTAAAGTAGCCCGAATATGATACATTGCGCGCATGCTTACGAAGCGCAAGAAGCAGAACGAGGCCGCAAAAGCGCGCCGGCACGACACGGACACCGGTTCTCCGGAGGTGCAGGTGGCTCTTTTGACGCGTCGTATCGAGGAATTGAGTGCTCATTTGAGTAAAAACAATAAAGATAAGCACTCTCGCCGCGGTTTGCTCGGCCTTGTCGCCGACCGCCGCAAGCACCTCAAGTATCTTGAGGGCACCAACAAGCGCGCCTACGGCACGCTCGTGAGGAAACTCGGTTTGAAGAAGTAGTTGACTAGGTTCTAGGGGCTAGCGACTAGGTTTTCCAGCTTACTTCGTTTTTTCAGTGGCATAGAGTACCATTGCGTAAGCGTGAACGTGCGCATTTTTATAAAGTTTTTTTATTTATTGCTTTAGACTAGTCCCTATAACCTAGTCCCTAGTACCTCATTCATATGGCAATTATTAAACATCCAGAACAGCGCGTCGGTGTATTCATCGATACGCAAAACCTCTATCACAGCGCGAAAAACCTCTATCACGCGCGCGTCAATTTCGGCAATTTGCTGAAGGATTCGGTGGCCGGACGCCGCCTTATCCGCGCCCGCGCCTACGTCGTAACGACGGAAAGCGGCGAAGAAAAAGGCTTTTTTGAGGCATTGGCCAAAATCGGCATCGAAACCCGTACGAAAGACCTCCAGATATTCTTTGGCGGCGCCAAAAAGGCCGACTGGGACGTGGGTATGGCGGTAGACGCCATCACCATGGCACCCAAGCTCGACACCGTCATCCTCGTGACCGGTGACGGCGACTTCATTCCGCTCGTTGATTACCTCCGCACACACGGCGGCTGTCAGGTGGAAGTGGTCTCATTCGGCCGTTCCACATCGGGCAAGCTCAAAGAAGCGACGGACCACTTCCTCGACCTCGACGAAGACCCGAAACGTTACCTCTTGAATTTCCGCGGAGCAGTCCGCCGCCCCTCCGTCGGACGCAAAATCGTCGGTGAAGACACTTCCGACGTCGGCGTTCTCAACGAAATCGCCGAGAACTCCAAAATCACCGGCGTGGAATAACTCCTCTCTCCCTGAAGCCGCCCTCGCTCTCCAACAATTCCATGGAATTGTTGTGTTAGTATAGAATGATGAAAAATTACACTCGCTGGACTACGGTATTTAAAGCACTTGCTAATCCGAACCGGTTGAAAATCATTGAGCTGGTGTCGAAGCGCGCCATGAACGTGGGCGATATTGCCGATGCTCTCAAGATTTCAATCACAGCGACTTCAAATCATTTGGTGATGCTGCAAAAACTCGAGGTTTTCGTGTCGGAAGGGAAAGACGGGCATGTGTATTACTCCGTGAATAAGACGATGCCTCAAGACTTTGCGAATGCAATCAAATTACCGACCTGATATCAAACCATTCAACAATTCCATGGAATTGTGTTAGACCGAGTATTGGACTTGTCGTGGCGGAATAAGAAACCTCCGGAGGTTTAACCTCCGGAGTAAGTCCCTTTTCTTCGATCAGCTCACTCTACCGACGTGAGCTTTACCGTCGCAACACAGCTGGTTGATGATTTCGACAATCCATATGGCAGAAATGTCCCGCCATTTTTTCGTCTTGAACTCCACGGTGAAACCCTGTCTGTCTTGATCTTTTTCTACTCTCTTGACTTCAGGCATTCGCTTCAAAATTGCGAACACCTGCACCATTCCCTTGTAGCGCAACGACACCTCGATCTCAACGGTGGGCCACGTGGGATTCGAAAAACAGTAGATTTCACGCATGATCACAGTCCTTTCGGTGTTGGTGTCAAACTTTCACTACCCTCTAGGGGTTCTTTACCGTTTGTCAGCCATGTGCATCCGCGGCTTCCAGAAGTGGCTCACATCGCTCCTTGAACTGCGGAAACAGCTTGAACATGCCCTCCGCAAGCACGGGAAGGCCCTCGTAGATTTCTGGGACTTCTGAATAGTGTATCGGGGGCTTTTCCTCGTGTTCTTCTCGGAATCGAGATTTTGAAGTGTCGTACAGAGGCTCTTCGTACCCTTCAGCCCAGTAACGGAAAACGACTCTATCCCACTTTCCTCCTACTTTCACAAAAACATCCCATCGACAGGTAGTCCCTTTGATTTCAGAGGGTTTCCATTCATAGAAGTTTGTTATATCGGGGTAATATTTTGGCAATATGTCCCTCTCTTCTTTTGTGAGCAGCGAAGCTACTACCTCAAGGAATAGCTCGATATCCTCCTTCATTTGCGGAATCGTCTTCCAACCCTGAAGTAGTTTGACTGCGAGATTGTTATCCATGGTCTTTCCTTTTGGGTTGCATCAAAGATCAAGTGAGAAGATTATGACACAAGATTACATAATATCAATATATATTGATGATATCATCGTGATAAAATACTTATGTTTCGTATAGATATTCAAGGTATATGTCAAAAATAACCGATGAAAGAGAGCTATTGAAAAAATTGGCTGATTTTGGACTGAGTGAAAAGGAGAGTCGGGTGTACTTCGCGCTTTTACCCTATCGCGACATTGGCTCTTCAAAGCTCATTCGCGCTACTGGCTTGCACGGACAATTTGTCTACGACGCGCTCGAGAAATTGGAGGAGCTTGGGCTTGCAAAGCACGTGATTCAGAATGGCCGCAAGAAATTCAGCGCAAATTCTCCTAAACGCATCCTGTCACTCATCGAGGAAAAGAAATTGTCAGCCCAATCGGTTGTTCGACAACTGCAAGACCGCTTTGCTGGCGCACATGAACAAGATTTCGAGGTATTACAGGGCGTGAACGCTTTTGTTGCACATCAACTGGCGATGATTGAGCGCGTTCCGGAAAATAGCACAGTCGACGTCATCAGCGGCCCGAACGACCAATACTTCACAACACTTGATGACGAGGGAGCAGCAGAGGATTATGAACATATTCGCGCAAAGAAAAACATTCGCATTCGATACATCGGCGCGAATTCACAGATCGAAAAATTCAAACGGTGGGAACACGAGCGAAAACACTGGACATACAAGATCTTTCCCGGTCTATCGACCGGCTTGGTTGATATCGGCATATGGCAAGATAGCGTTATTTTCAATATTTACGGTAATCCGCTTCTCTCGTTCGTACTCACCAGCAAAGAAGTAGTCGACGGGTATCGCGAATTTTTCGAAGCGCTTTGGAACTTGTCGACGAAATAGCTAAGCGCGGACGTAGCGGAGGAGTCCGAGTATTTGGCCAAGCAGAAGTATCGAGAGGGACGGGACGCCGGCTTCGCCGAGAAAAGTGAAATCCTGATTCACAGCCCACCGTATATACGTCTGCGCCGCTATGAGTGCGACGAGCGCGACAAATGTAAGCAGTGTCGACGCGACCGCGAACCAAAACACGAGACTTTCTTTTGTTTCTTTTTTCATGAGCTCAGAATATCACATCATTCAAACGGTTTTACCTCGAACGTGAAGAGTGCGTCACCGATATAGCTCACCACCGCGCCGATGAGTGCGGCGGCGATACGCGCCTCGATATAGGGAAGTTGTATCTGCGAGACGCCGACATAGGTCACGAAGACGACGACGCACAGTGTACCGAGCCCGACGAACAAAGAGATGGCAACGCGGCCCGTGTGCACCCATTTGCGGAAGGACCATAGGCGGTTGACGAAAAAAGAAATAGCGACCGCCGTGAGAAAGCCGAGTACCGTCGCAACGAGATAATTTACGTTGAACACGAACATGAGGAGGGCAATGACGGCGAGGTCGGCAAGGAATGTGCCGAAACTTACCGCTTGGTATTTAAAAAATTGCACATGCGTCTTCTGCATATGCTGATTATAGCCCCTGTGATATAGTGCCCCTGTCTGCGTAAGGATACGCACAGGCAGACGCATTAGTAGTGGGCCTTCGGATAGGTAGTTCTCCCCTCGAAAGGAGACCTAAAATCTGGAGGTCCGTTAGACCTTAGAACTATGGAATCGAAAGTGTATTCCGTCGAAATCGGCGGCAAGACCTTATCAGCAGAATTTAACGATTGGGCCGACCAAGCCAATGGCTCGGTACTCGTCCGCTACGGCAACAGTGCAGTTCTCGCGACCGCGGTGATGGGCCGTGAGTCCGACAAGGACTACTTCCCGCTCTCCGTCGAATACGAGGAGCGTTATTACGCTACGGGCGCTATTCTTGGCTCGCGCTTCATGCGCCGCGAAGGGCGCCCCTCCGACGAGGCAGTGCTTTCGGGCCGCATGGTAGACCGCACGATACGCCCGCTCTTTCCGAAAGGACTGAAGCGCGATGTGCAGGTCATCCTCACCGTACTCTCGCTCGAAGAGTACGACACCGACATTCTCGCCATCAACGCCGCATCGCTCGCACTCGCGACATCAAACATCCCGTGGAACGGTCCGGTTTCAGCAGTGCGCATCGGACAGGAAGAGGGGACCAACGAGTTCATCGTCACTCCGACATACAAACAGCGCGACGAAGACGGCACTCCGCGTGCAATCCTCGACCTCACCGCCTGCGGCAAAGACGGACTCATCAACATGATTGAAGTGGGCGCAAAGGAAGTCTCGGAAGAGACGCTCGAGCGCGCTCTTGCGATGGCAAGCGAAGAGATCGAAAAGGTTCAGGCATGGCAGAAGAAAATCGTCGCCGAGCGCGGCGCAGAGAAGACTGAATTCGTCGCACCGGGTGCCGACGAAGCGACCCGCGCAGCGTATGAATCGTTCCTCGCACCAAAACTCATCGCGTACAAGGGCAAGCTCGACAAAGGTGACCTCGGAACACTCAAAACCGAGTGGGCAAAACACGTCGCCGAGAATGTACCGGAAGCGAAGCCGCAAATCGCGGGTAACTACCTCGAAGACAAGCTCGACGAATACGTACATGAACTCGCTATCGCCGAAGGGAAGCGTGTAGACGGCCGTGCATTCGATGAGATACGTCCGCTCTTTGCGCGTGCGGGAGAAATCTCTCCCGTCCTGCACGGCGCCGGATTGTTCTACCGCGGACAGACACACGTCTTGGCCACACTCACGCTCGGCGGTCCCGGAGACGCACAACTTCTCGACACGATGGAATCTCAGGATACAAAAAAACGCTTCATGCTCCACTACAACTTCCCGCCGTTTTCCGTCGGCGAGACGGGACGCGTCGGCGGCATGAACCGCCGCATGATTGGTCACGGCGCGCTCGCGGAGAAATCACTGCGCGCAGTGCTCCCGACCAAAGAGATATTCCCGTACACCATCCGTATCGTGAGCGAGTGTCTCGCGAGCAACGGCTCGACATCGATGGCTACTGTCTGCGCGGGCACACTCGCACTCATGGACGCGGGCGTCCCTATCGCAAAGCCGGTCGCCGGTATCGCGATGGGGCTCATGTCCGACCCGAAGAGAAACGCGTACAAGGTGTTCACCGACATTCAGGGGCCGGAAGACCATCACGGCGATATGGACTTCAAGGTCGCCGGCACCAAGGACGGCGTCACCGGCGTTCAGATGGATGTGAAGGTGGAGGGCGTACCGCTCAAGGTCTTGACCGAGGCGTTTTCACAGGCAAAAAAGGCGCGACTGCAAATTCTTGATGTGATAACGGGTGCGATTCCCGCGCCGCGCGCCGATATCTCGCCGCGTGCGCCGAAAATCCTCACCACGCAGGTCAAGGTCGACCAAATCGGACTCGTCATCGGTCCCGGCGGCAAGACCATCAACGGAATCCGCGAAGAAACGGGCGTTGACGACATCACGATTGAAGACGACGGCATGGTGTATGTGACCGGCCGTGGCGGTGCAGCGGAGCTCGCACTCAAAGCCATCATGGACCTCACGCGCGAATACATGGTCGGCGACCGCTTCGAGGGCCCGGTCGTGCGTATGATGGACTTCGGTGCGTTCGTGAAAATCGGCCCCAACGTGGATGGCCTCGTCCACGTATCTGAAGTCGCGCCGTTCCGTATCGGTAAAATATCGGATGCGGTGCAACTCGGCGACACTGTTCCCGTCGTCATCAAGGAAATTGACGAGAAAGGACGCTATAATCTCTCTATCAAAGCCGCTGATCCGGATTGGGCCTCGAAGAAGGGTCTCAAGCCGGCGCAGGGTGGAGAAGATCATGGACGAGAAAGACGCGACGACAGGCCCCGCAGACGCATCTAACAAAGCGCAAGGCGCGCCTATAGGCGCAACCAACACGGGCGCGGCAGGTCAAACTGCCGCGCCCGTGTCCGTACCGACTCCTACTCCGACTCCGACTCCTACTCCTACTCCTACTCCTACTCTGAAAACAACAATCGGAAACGATATCGCCAAAATCCTGCAGGACGTGAAACTACCCGAGCGGCGCGACACGAAAAGTGCGGGCGACGTGAAGCCGCCCAAACAGATTGAAATTTCTCCGCTCCTCTCGGAGACCGCGACCGCGACCGAACAAGCGGCACAGCCGGTGATAACAGCACAGGCACCGGTGATACCTAAGCCGGAATCCGACGCGCTCGTTTCGATGCACACACTGCGCGACGACCTCAAACAGGTCGTACGTCAAGATAAGATCTCGTATGTGCGCGCCGCCGCACTCGAGTCCGAGAAACGCAAGAGCGAACCCGAAGAAGTGGCCGTCCCGCAAAGCACCAGCCGTCTTCGCGGAATACTGTTTGCGGTCGGATTGCTTTCGCTCCTCGGACTCGCGGCCCTCGGCGGTGTATACATCGCCGTCGAACAACAATCGGCACCTCTCCCGCAACAAAAAAGCGACTCCCTTGTATTTGCGGAGCAAAGCGCAACGCTCCCGCTCGGCAACACCGATTCGAGAGCGCTCAAGAGCGAGCTCGCTCAGGTACGCAACTCGTCTCATGCAAGCTTGGGCTCCATCACACGCATCGTCCCCACCGTGAGCGACACATCGGGCGACGGGACGGTGACGACGCGTCTTGCGGCGCTCTCGGAATTCTTTGCCTCCATCGGCGCACATCCGCCGGCGGATCTTTTGCGAGCACTCTCCGAAACCTTTTTCCTCGGCATTCACACCGTGGACAAAAACGCGCCGGTCTTTGTCATCCCCGTCACCTCCTACGACCATGCGTTCGCCGGCATGCTCAGCTGGGAGGCACAAATGAACTCCGACCTCTCACCGATGTTCATGCCGCTCTCAGCGCTTACCACAGGCGAGGACGGTATCCCGACAAGGCGGAATTTCAGCGATGTCGTCATGCGCAATTATGATGTGCGCGCACTCAAAGACGACAGCGGCAACATCGTGCTCTACTACTCGTTCCCGACAAGAAATATCCTGATTATCGCCGAAAGCCCGTACACCTTTGCTGAAATACTTACCCGACTGCAGGCGGCGCGCAGTCTTTGACCGGCTCTCTGGACACGTGAACAGTCGCTCGTGTATTATGCGCGCATCGGGGACACACGCTTGAAATTCATTTTTTATACATACTGATAAAATCATACTTGACGACTATGACTGCGATGAAGAAAATACCGCAATCCGACTTGGAGGAACTGCGCATCGCGCTTACGACCGAGCGTGACAACCTCGAAGAGGAGCTCGCGGGACACGGGCGGGTGCTCAACGACGCGGGAGACTGGGAGGGTGCGAGTATCGGATTTGACGGCGAGGAGGCCGACCCCAACGACGTCGCCGACCAGATAGAAGAGCTCGTCACCAACGTGCCCCTCGTCGCCGAACTGGAGGAAAAGCACACTGACATCGTGGAAGCACTCGAGAAAATGGAACAGGGCGTCTACGGCATCTGCGAGGAGGGCGACGAACCTATTCCGCTTGACCGCCTCAAAGCAAATCCGTCCGCCCGCACCTGCGTCGAACACGCCCTCGACTAAACGCGGTACAATATCCGCGTGGGAAACAAGCAAAAGATAGCTTCAGGCTTCGCGCGCGTCTTCGGCGCGCAGCCGATGTTGCCGCAGGCGACCGTCGTCTCGGTGGAGTGCGATATCGTCAAGGGACTGCATGCATTCACCATCGTCGGCCTTCCGGATAAATCCGTGGAGGAAGCAAAAGACCGCATCGCGGCGGCGATAAAGAACACGGGTGACGAAGAAGAGTTCGAATCGCCCAAGCGGAGCAACAAGAAAATAGTGCTCTCGCTCGCGCCTGCGGAATTGAAAAAAGAGGGGGCGGCGTTTGATGTGCCGCTCGCGCTCTCATTCCTCCTTGCGTCCGAGCAAGTGCCGTTTGACCCAGCGGGAAAACTATTTGCGGGGGAACTTTCGCTCGACGGCGGCGTGCGCAGGATTGCGGGAGTCCTCTCAATCGCCGCGGCCGCGCGCGCGGGCGGATTTACCGACCTCTATGTGCCCGAAGAGAATGCCGCCGAAGCATCTCTCATTTCCGGACTCCAAATTCATCCTATTTCTTCACTCGAAGACGTCGTCCGGCAACTGACCTCAAGGAAAAAAGAGAGCCCGCGCGTTCAGCGGCCGGTGCGCATGCATGAAGACGACAACACCGCACTCGATGAAGTGCGCGGGCAGGAGAGCGCGAAACGCGGACTCATCATCGCCGCCGCGGGCGGACACAATATCGCCCTCTATGGCCCGCCAGGGACGGGCAAGACACTGCTTGCGCGCGCGACCGTCTCGATACTTCCGGACCTTTCCGAGGAAGAGATGATAGAGGTGACGACAATTCATTCGCTTTCGGGAACGCTGGGCGGCAGTGTCATGTTCCGCCCGCCGTTCCGCTCTCCGCACCACACATCCTCGTACGCCGCGCTCATCGGCGGCGGCTCTTCGGGGATACGTCCCGGCGAAGCGACACTCGCGCACCGCGGCGTGCTCTTCGCCGATGAATTTCCCGAATTCCATCGCGACGTCATCAACGCCTTGCGCGAGCCGCTCGAGGACCGCCGTGTTTCTATCGCACGGTCGAAAGGTTCCGCGGTGTTTCCCGCCAATTTCATGCTCATCGCCGCACTCAATCCGTGCCCCTGCGGATTCTGGGGAAGCGCGCGGTGCCGTTGCATGCCGCACCTTGTGGAAAAATACCGGCGCAAAATTTCCGGCCCCGTCGCCGACCGTATCGACATGTGGGTCTCCGTCGGCGAGATGCCTATGGAAACACTCTCCACGCAAAAGAAACGGGTTTCGGGAGAAACAGAACGCGCCCGTCACGCGGTAGCCGCGGCTCGCGCGCGGCAACGCACGCGGTTTGAAGGAGTGAAAGATACTTCCACCAATGCCGATATGGGGCCCAAAGAAATAGAATCACTCGCCGCGCTCTCGCCGAAAGCGGAAGAGGCTCTGCAGGGCGCCGCGCGCAGTATGAAACTCTCTGCGCGCGGCTATCATCGCACCATCAAACTCGCACGCACCATTGCCGACCTCGCCGAGAGCGACACCATCGAACCGAGCCACATGCTGGAAGCACTGCAATACAGGCAACGAGAACTCTGAAGGTCGTATACTGGTAAGTATGCGTGCGTTTCATTTCTACCACGGACACCGGATGGGAATGCACTTCTCAGACTTCTGGCTCTACGAACTCTCGATGTGGTTTCATACTCTCGCTCACTCTTTGGTAAACATATTTATTCCTATCTTAATGCTCAAATCAGGGTACGACATCAAAGGCGTGGTCCTTTTCTATCTGTTATTCAACATAATTGATGTGCCGCTTAATTTTGTGGCGCGCACTTTTGTCAGACTCATGGGGGCACGCTTCTCAATCGTGGTCGCAACATGCGCAACGATAGCTTTCTTCTGGATTTTTCTTCGTATCCACGAGCCAACCCTGACAATTCTATTCCTCCTCGCCGCGCTCGCGGCTGTGTACGATACTTTTTACTGGGTCGCTCATTTCTTTTTGTTCATGGAAAGCGGCGGGACATCGAAGCAGGCGAGTAACAGTACCGGCATTATGTACGCCGTACGTCAGGGAGCTATCATTCTCGGGCCGGCAACGGGAGCGGTCATTCTTATCTTCTTCAGCCAAACGGCACTTCTGTATGTGACCATCGCGGGTCTGCTCTTGTCGCTCGTTCCGCTCATAGCACTCAGTACACTGCCGGACAAACCACAAAACAGGGGACTGATGTATGGCGAATTTTTTTCACTGCCGCAGGGAAAGGTCGCGTTCCTTTCTACCGCATTCTACGCATTACATGACGCGGTCGAGAGTACTCTCTTTCCGATATTCATATTTCTTCTCTTCAAGTCTATAGAGTCAGTGGCAATCATACCGATACTCATATCTGTCGCTGCCATGATTACCGCACTCATGGTCGGCCGCATCAAGCCACGCCTGCGCCGGCTTGCGCTTATACTCGGTACACTCGCAATAGCGTCAACATGGGTTGTCCGTCTCGTCGCGGGAGATCCTACGATTTACTACGCGAGCATACTACTCGTCAGTATCTGCGTATATTTCGTACTCATACCAATAGACAGCGCCATATTCGAGCACGCGTTGCGCACACGCGACCCACTGTCCGCTTCTATGTATCGAAATGTGGCGTTTATGTTCACGAACGCGATTCTCTTCGCCGTACTCATGCTCTTTCTCAACATTTTCGAACCTAGCTTTGCCATTGCAATAGCGGGACTTCTTGCTCTCGGCGTCCTCCACTTGATACCTATGAAATTTATCTTTCGACAACCACCGCGCCGGCACCACAGCTGATTTTGACGACACTGCCAGACCCGCACATGCTCGAAGCTCTGCAATACCGCCAGAGCGAACTGTGATTTGACATGTTACAGAAGGTGTCCTATTATCCTTCTGTTCAACGTCAACCCGAACGGAAGTGAGGCTTGAATGACAAAGAGCTTGCTCTGTCTGAATTTGGAGATGATTTATATCCTAACGACTGGCGCCGCGATCGACCCGACCGTCGACAAGGCCGCCACCGGCGCGATCACTTTCGGCAAACCACCGGCAAGCTGATCGGTCGCCGCCCGGGAACTTTGCTCAGATTGGTAGCATTGTTCCCGACATCGCTCACCTGAGATCAAACGCCCGTTTATTCAGGTGATACCAATCGGCCCAGGCCTTGTGCCTGGGCCACTTCTTTTTAAATCCGCTCTTTGCTCTCGGAGAAAAAGATATTCGATTTTTTGACGCCAAGCGTTGCGAGGCGCTTCGCGATGAATGCTTTCATCTCTTTTTCGCTCGCAAATTTTTTGACCTTGCCACCGCCCCTCGACTTCGCTCGGGGTGAATCAATCACGGCCCATGCACCGACGGCGCGCAGCACGTCGACTTTGTTGAACACGATGTGGGTGACGCCGTTAATGCGGATGGCTTTTTCGAGAAGCTGCATGTTCATCCAGTTGGTCTGCCTGCGACGGCCGGTGGTCGAACCGAATTCTTCGCCGACATCACCGATCTTGTTGAAAATATCTCCTTTGGGTTGGAACTTTTTCGCGCCGACATATGTCTCGTACATTTTTGCGATGCCCCACACTTCGCGCACCGCAGAAGCGGGGATGCCGTTCAAAACCGCGCCGCCCACCGTGCAGTGTGATGAGGTGACGAATGGATAATCACCCCAATCAATGTCGAGTCCGAACCCTTGCGCGCCTTCGGCGAGAATGCGCACATTCTTTTTATCCAAAACTTCTTTCGGGAGGTCGATAAGGTACGGCTTGAGTGCCGCCACCTTATCAGCACGCACGCCGGTGCGACCGTACTTATCGCGATACGCCGGTCCATTACCGCGCCTGGTCGTGCCAATCTTCTTGTCCACACCATCCTCCGCGCGATGCGCCGCAGTGATGGTGTGTGTATTACGTGCGATAAATACCATGCCTTTCGTCTTGATGCCACCGCTTTCGAGCGAACGGATTTCGCGCTTGAAGGCGAGGGGGTCGACGACGCAGCCCGGCCCGATGATGCTCGGAATTCCGAAAAAGACGCCCGCCGGAATGTGGTGCGTCACGAATTTCTTTCCCTTATGAAAAATGGTGTGGCCCGCGTTGCACCCGCCGTTGTAGCGTAGCACGTGAGTATACTTTTTGCTGCGAGCGAGGTGGTGTGCGACTTTTCCTTTACCGCAATCTCCGTATTGAAGGTCAACGATTACGTCTGCACTGATTCCGCCTTTTGCCATGACTGACCCAGTCTAACAGCCGCGGCGGGGTACCGCAAATTCGGCCTTTTCAGGAAAAAAGACGTATAAGAAAACGGACCGCCAAAATTACTTCGTTCATATCAACTGCGTTAGAACGGGTTACGGATGCCATCACGTATCTCAAAGTGCAGATGCGGACCCGTCGACTTGCCGGTACTTCCCACGGCACCGATGACTTGACCCTGAACTACCGTCGCTCCCACATAGGTCGAGACGGTCGACATGTGCGAGTAAAGTGTCTGCGAACCATTGCCGTGTTGAATGACGACGTAGTTGCCGTAGCCGCCGTTGTATCCGCCGGATTTCGCAACCACGACCGTGCCCGCAGCCGACGCCATGACGGGCGTGCCGGCCTTTGCCGCGAGGTCGACGCCGTTGTACCCGTGAATGCCCTGTGTTTCGACGTATACCGAAAGCGGCGCCATGTAGTAGCCGATGCTTGCGGCAGTGCCGTATTTCACCGTGGCGGTAACCGTTTTCCCGTTTGATCTTGCCGGCGCCGGCGCCGCGACTTCTCCGTCCGGAATAATGATTTCCGTGCCAGCCGCAAGCTTCGAACCTTCGAGACCGCTGAAAGCCCTGATTTCGGCCTCGTCACCGTTAAATTTCTTTGCGATAGAGGCGACAGTATCTCCGCTCTTTACCGTATATCGCACGCCTGTTACCGGAAGAATGGTGAGTTGCTGACCTACCCGAAGCTTAGAACCGCTCGACAGGCTGTTGGCCCAAAGAATCGTATTGGGAGTCACGTCAAACAACTTTGCAATACCCGAGAGCGTATCGCCCTGCTGGACGACGTAGGTGCTGATTGTGCCGTTCTTCGGTTTGACGATGTCCGCCATCGTGCCGGAGGGACCCTCGGCGGGCATAAGCGCGGAGTCGTCGACAATCGTAATGTCGCCCCCTCCGCGACCACCCGACGGGTCAATGTTCATCGCTGGCCGCAGGAGCGGCATCGTTTGCACGTTGCCCCCGCCGGAGACTGTATCCGCTTGCGCCGGAGAACCTGTAAGCGCCTTGAGAATGTCACTAAAAACCGATGCCCGCGCAGTGGCGGGCACGAAAGTTCCGACGGTAACCAGCAGAGAAATAAGAGAAACCGCCACCGGGGCAAAGTTTCTACGTTTGTGTACCTGCAACGCAGGATTAACACCTGCGGAGGTAGATGCTGATTTTTTCCTTAAAATAGGCCGATTTGGAGGCCTTTTGTCGTCGCTCATTCGGCAAAGCAAAAATTTCCTTTTTGCTTTGCTCTCATTTCGCTAGACAATAAGCCAATTTTGACGGTGACACGGGCAGACAGGCTGTAATTTGGCTCCAAATCTCACTTTTGCCTCACTGTTCTGAGAGAGTAGCCATCCTGCGTTTCGGTATATGCCTCCGTTCCATTCACCCTACCCGACCCCCCATTCATAGTCAATTCATACTGGAGTGGGGCGGTGGATAACCGCAGGTGTCAAATGAATAGACCCTTATGTAGAGCCATATTTTGGCTTTGGGCACCTTCGTTGTGCTATAGTCCCCCCATGCCAAAAGCCCCGAAGCTCAATGACCAGCAACAAAAGGCGGTCCTGCATACGGAAGGGCCGCTTCTCATCGTCGCGGGAGCCGGAGCGGGCAAAACGAAGACCATCACCCACCGTATTGCTCACCTGATAGAGAAGGGAGTGCCGGCTCACAAGATATTGGCGGTCACTTTTACCAACAAAGCAGCCGGTGAGATGCGCGAACGGGTGCGCGGACTCGTCCAAAAGGGTACCGGCATGCCGCTGGTGTGCACCTTCCACGCGCTCGGGGTCCGGCTCCTGCGGGAGTTCCACGCCGATGCCCGCCTCCCTCGCGGATTCGTCATCTGGGACCGCGACGACAGCATCCGCTCCATCAAAGCGGTGATCGAGAAGCTCGACAGCAAGCAATGGGCGCCGCGGAGTGTGCTTGGCGCTATCTCGCGGCAGAAAGGCGACGGGGTGGATGTGCACATGTATGCGGAAAACGCGAAGACGTACCGCGAGAAAGCGGTGGCCCGCATGTGGGAAGAGTACGAACGCGCACTGCAGGCCGACGGTGCACTCGACTTCGACGACTTGCTCCTGCGCACCCTCGCACTTCTGCGCGGGAGTGAGCGGGTGCGCTCGCTTCTGCAAAACCGCTGGTCGCACATCACCATTGACGAATATCAGGATACGAATAAGTCGCAGTATGAAATCGCCCTCATTCTCGCGGGAGAGAAGAAAAATATTTGCGTCGTCGGCGACACCGACCAAAATATATATTCATGGCGCGGGGCTGACATCGAGCACCTGCTCGGATTCGAGACGTCGTTCCCCGGCACACGTGTCATCGTACTCGAACAGAACTACCGCTCGACGCGCACCATCCTCGCCGCCGCGAATTCGGTCATCGAGAAAAATCTCCGCCGCAAGCCGAAACATCTTTTCACCGACAATCCGACGGGCGAGCCTATCGCACTCTATCCGGCACAGAATGAAATCGACGAGGCGTGGTTCGTCGCGCAAATCACACAGGAAGCAATAGGGCGGGGAGTGAACGCCGGCGAAATTGCCGTCCTCTACCGCGAAAATTTCCAATCGCGCGCGCTTGAGGAGGCGATGCTGCATTTCGGAATACCGTACCGCGTGCTCGGTACGAAATTTTTCGAGCGCAAAGAAGTCAAAGACGTGCTCAGTTACCTACGCGCCGCGATGAACCCCAAGAGCGGCAACGATATCTCGCGCACGGTCGCCGTGCCGCCGCGCGGCATCGGCAAGGTGACCGTCGAGAAAATGTTGCGCGGGGAAGATGCGTCTCTTCCTGCCGCGACCCGCGCAAAAGTCACCGCATTCCGCGACACACTCGCACGCATCAAGCACGCAATCGACACGTTGCCGACGGCGGAGGCCGTGCGGTATGCGGTGGAAACGAGCGGAATGGAAAAGATGTACGAAACGAAACGCTCGGCGAAGTCCGACGACGAGGCGCAGGAGCGGCTCGAAAACATCCGCGAGCTGGTGAACCTTGCGACCAAATACGACCATGAACTTCCTCCGGGCGGCATCGAGCGGCTCCTCGAAGAAGCCGCACTTCAGAGCGATCAGGACGAATTGCCCGAAGAAAAGAGCGCCGTCTCACTCATGACCGTACATGCATCCAAAGGATTGGAATTCGATGCGGTTTTCGTTACGGGTCTTGAACAGGGGCTTTTTCCGTCGTTGCGCGAGGGAGAGAGCACGGACCGCGACCCCGAGGAGGAGCGCCGGCTCCTGTACGTGGCGCTGACGCGCGCACGCAAACAACTGTTTCTCACCTACGCCTCCGCCCGCATGAAATACGGCTCCCGCGAGTACACGCTACCCTCGGAATTTCTCGACGACATAGACCAGCGCCTCCTCACAACGATTAACCTTTCGGGCGGCACGGAGAAAGAGGAGGAAATTCAGATATGACGAGACGCGGGGCAAGACTCGGACAGCATTTCCTCAAGCACGGTTGGGCCGCGCGTTCACTTGCACACGCCGCCGGTATTCGCAGTGGAGAAACGTTTCTTGAAATCGGGCCGGGCAAAGGAATTCTGACCAAGGAACTGCTCGCACTCGCACCCGTCGTCGCGATAGAGAAAGACGAGGCACTCGTTGAGCAGTTGAGAGTCATGTTTGCCGAAGACATCGCCACCGGCAGATTGCGGCTTGTTACCGGCGACGTGCGCGACGTGACGCCGGAGAGTCTCGGACTTCCAACGTACGTACTCGCCGCAAACATTCCGTACTACATAACAGGGGAGATAATCCGCCAATTTCTCACCGCGAGCGTGCAGCCGCGTGCGATGGCACTCTTGGTGCAAAAAGAGGTGGCTCAACGCATAGTGAGCGGCAAAGAAAGTATTCTTTCGCTCTCGGTAAAAGCGTACGGCACGCCGCGGTTGGTGGAAAAAGTATCGCGCACTCACTTTTCTCCGCCACCCTCCGTTGATTCCGCGATACTTGCCGTCACTGACATCTCAAAGAAGTTCTTTGACACCATATCGGAAGAAAACTTTTTCCGAGTCGTTCGTGCCGGGTTCGCATCGAAACGCAAAATGCTCGCCAACAACCTCGCCGTTATTTTTGACAAGGTACGCGTCGGGGAAGCGTTGCGCTCATGCGATATTCCGGAAAAGGCACGCGCGGAGGATGTGTCGCTGGAGAAGTGGAAGAGACTCACGCTTCAGCTCACTCCTACAAACTCGTTCCTAACATAGTAATCATGATTCCTGCGCGCACATCAATCGGGAGAATTGAGATGATGCAATAGTAGGGTGCTCCCGCGAGACCGAGAAGCCACTGGCCGGCATGCGTCGGCGGGCCGTTCTTGTAGGTTTTCGTGGACGGCGTCCATATGTACACGCCGCCGCGCGGCGGACCGACGTAGGCGATGATGGCGTTGTTGTAACAGGGCGAGACCTGCGACGCCTGCCCGCCGAAAGGAAAGGCGAGTGCGAGTGCGGGAAAGAGGAGAGTCACTATTGCGACTGCAGTAGCCGGAGCGCGCATGCACTACAGTATACGGCATCAGAGGTGGCCCGTGCGCTATAGTCGCTCCGCTCGTTTAGCCGTCGCTCTCTCGGACAAGGGAACAAGTTCCCTTGTCCCTCGGTTCGCTAGGCTATACTTCTTCTATATATGGAATGGGCGCACGAACATCCGTATCTGTCGGCCCTGATTGCAGCGGGTGCATTCCTCGTGTTCGGCGTACTCGTGGTGGGATACCGCGCAGCACAACCGCAGGGCGGCAGCCTGCAGGTGTGGGGAGGCGGACCAAACGCGCTTTTAAATCCGACATCATATGAACCCGGAGCTACGGTGGGCATACAAACGGATATCATCGGTGGCGGGAACGCACCGGTATTCAGCGTATTGCGACCGCAACAGCAAATCGAAGCGCAAAATGAGGCGGGCGGGGGATTTGATATTTCTCTGTTCATCGCGGGACTTTCTCAACCGAGCACGGATACCGCGACGACGCCTGTTTCGAGCCAGCCGGATTTGAGTCTCGCATATTCTTTCATTCCCAGCGGGCTTGTCGCGACGACGACACCCGGACCGAAGCGAGGTGTACTGCAGGAATCGCTCTATCAGTACGGCAACGACGTGGGGTCGTACATATCCACGTACGAGAGCGCGAGCGTAAATACCGGACAGGTGCTCACGGACCAAGTGCACGACCGGCGGAACGCGCAAAAAGCGCAGGCGGTACGCAATATAGGGACGGCACTGCAAACGGCCGGAAAGAATCTACAGGGAATCGAAGCCGTCCCCTCGATAGTGTCTTCGGCGCACGTAGCGCTCGCGGAGAGTTACATAGAAGCCGGTATCAGTCTCTCCAAAGTGCCCGACGCACAGAGCGACGGGGACTTCATCGCCGCGATACAGGACTACAATACCGCCGCCGAACAGCTCGGGCGCAATTATGTCGCGCTCGCGAACGTGTTTGCGGGTACGGGCGTGAGATTCTCGCCGCAGGACCCGGGGTCGGTGTTTATTTTCTCGGGGGGCAGTGGACTCTAGAGTGTTTTCCCGCCCCGTGTGGGCAAAGACACGAAAACGCCTTATCTCACGGGGTATACTTGTAGTGTGCGCGTACTGCAACAAATATTCCGGTCTCCGCTGGGGGTGACTGCCGCACTTTCCGTGGCGCTCCTGCTCGGCGTCTCGGTCTCCCAGATTTCCTCACTTATGCAACAAAACCAACAGGTGCTCGCATTTGTCGCCACGCCGGCGGCACAAACAGCTACGGCTGAAGGCGCCGACTGGCAACAGGAAATGACCCTACTCGGACTGAATACCGAAAATAATCCGGCTGCGACTTCAACCGCCGACAGTATCGCGATGATTGGCCAGATAGTCATCGCCGAAATGGTGGGACAGTACGCGGGCATGCAGGATAGGGGGTCGTATACCGCAGAGACCGTGCAAAACGCATCCGCAAACATCGCCGCGAATCTCCGCGCGAATATTTTGTACAAAACATACTCGACGACCGACTTCAAAACAGACACGGATATTTCCTACGACCGCATGCTTACGTACCGGAGTGACTTGCGTGCGGCACTCGCGCCGCTTTTGCAAAATACCGGCTCCGAATTGGAACTGTACGGCAAATATATTGAAACGGCCGACGCCAACTATCTCGGCCAACTCTCCGCGGCCGCCGGCAATTATCGCGCGGCGGCGGAGCAGGCCGCGGCGCTCACCATCCCGCGCGATGCGGTAAATTATCACAAAGACATTTTGAACGCGATGGAACAATTCTCCGCGACGCTCGACAAAATGGCGACGCACGCCACCGACCCGCTCGCCTCCGCCGCGCTCTTGCGTACGTTCAACCAAGCCGAGACAACTATGTACACTTCGTTCAACGCGCTCTCGCGCTACTACTCGCAGAAAACGCCATGAGAATTCACAGCGGCATACTCATAGCACTGTTTGTCCTCGCACCTGCGCTCGCGTTTGCGCAATCCGACAGTCCCCCTTCATTTTCCCGGGAAGGAGTGTTCGGTTGCAGTCAGACCGGCTCATATTCCATGTCGGTCGGCGCGCTCTCGGCGGTGGGCGGGGCGTTCGTGCCGGTCAACGACGCCGCGGTGACGCTCAATACCGGCTATCTCGTCTACAAAGAGTGCGTCCTGCGCGGCATCGTGGACAGAATGCGCGAAAACGCGACCGCAAACCTCCAGCGCCAAATCCTCGTCGCCTACCAGCGCGGCCGCAACGGCCAGCCGCTCTTTTCGCAGAGTATTCCGCTCGAATCGCGTGCCGTTAGCGACAAAGCCGTTCTCGACTACACTCAGAGCGGTCAGTTCAACGGTCTCAACCCCGCACTCCGGCAGGCGGTTTCGCGCGCAGTAGTGCAAAACTATATGGCCGCGCGCAACAAACCCAACGCGGCGTACGGCTGTTCGTACGCGGGGAACCTCAACTCGGTCTACAGCGGCAATCCCGACGGCGGCGCGTGGGCGGGACTCTCCGCTCTGCAAAATCCGGCGTGTGACCCGATATTTGCATACAACATTGCGAACGAGCAGGTTCTCGGCTCTGCCGCATACGCGGTGAACAACATGCTCACGCGCCTTGAGTGGGACAACGGCAATTACCCTGTGATGGGCACCGATGCCGACGGCAACCCCATCGTGCTCACCCCCGGCTCTATCGTCGGCGCGAACGCTCTGCAGGCACTACAAACCGGATTCGACCAGCTCGCGCGCGCCAACGATATCGACCAGATGGTGGGCGCGCTGTTCGCCGGCATCACGTCGCAGGTCATCGGAGACAACAAGGGTCTTGTCGGACTCACCAAGCCGACCGGCGGCATCCCGAGCTACCTCGATCAGGTGGTGTCGCAGTCCGCGCAGGGGCTCCGCAACAGCGCCATCAATGCGGGCATCGGCATACTCGTGGCACAGCAAAAAATCGAAAATCAGATACTCGGTTTTGCAAAAATGATTCTCGACAAAATCACGGCAATCGCGCGAGCGCTCCAGACGAAAGAAAACGCCTGCTGGGCGCTTGTCGTCAGCAGTGTCTGCACGTCTTCGCTCGCCGCCGACAACACGTGCACGGACGACACCGGTAGCAAGTACAAAGTAGCGACATCAACCTTCCAGTTCACGCAGAAGGCGCTGGATGCCTCGCAAGTCGCCGCCTACCAGCGGGTACATCAGCAGGTCGCGAGCTCCTCGCAAATCATTCTTACGCAAATCGGCGTGCTCATCGCCCAACTCACCGACACATCTTCGTACACCGCCCAGCTCGCCGCGCTTCAGGCGCTCGACAGGCTCGCAGGGAGGCTCGCGAACGACGGCATCGTGTTCCACACGCCGCAGGATGTGACCAACGAGCAGAGCGCGGCCGGTACGCTTGTGGGGCAAAACGGCGGCTCGGGCACGCTCGACCAGCTCGTCACCGACACCGTGGCGGCGTGGGCGGATTCGACCGTCACCAAGACCGGTTGGTGCAATGTCACCAGAGCGCCGGTCGTGGATGCGTGGAAAGACTGCTGGAGACAGGGAAGCACCTCATGCCTATGGCCGTAACTATGATCAAGACCTCCTTCTCGGCATCAAGTCTCGTGTTCCTCTTAGTCACCTTGGCGACTCTCATACCTACGCCCGCAGATGCTCTAACTCAAATGAGTTGCGACCCTCCGATGACCTTGCAGCGAGTGCAAGGAAGCATGTGGGTAGGATATTCGTGGACATGGCAATGTGTAGACACCAACTCCGGACAGACTGCCGCCGCAAAGGAAAAAGAGGTGTCGACGTGCGATCCGGGCTTTCGTCAGGAGAGAGGAACGATGCAAGGGGAACTTTCAGAGGGCAATCTTTGTGTTCCAGAATCAACCCCCCAGAGTACTGACGCGAAAGCAGTTTACACGGGACCTACTAGTTGCTCTGCAACGTGGGACAAAATGACAAACCCCGGAACCTGTCTATTCCGCGCGGCAATGGCCGGGCTCGGTTCAGTGCTCATTACGCTCACCGCTTGGCTATTGAAAGTTGTTGGCCTTCTTTTTAACTACCTGTTGTGGTACACCGTTATCGCCTTTGGCGACTCAACCAACGGCTTTTTGACTAAAGACATCCTCACGGGGATCAACACCACTTGGACCGTCTTCAGGGACATCGCAAATATTCTCATCATCGGCCTCTTTACCTTTATCGCCATCTCTACCATTCTCGGCAATCACGAATTCGGTGCCAAGAAGATGCTTGCGAAAGCGCTTATCATTGCAGTCCTCATCAACTTCAGCCTCCTTTTCACCAAGATGATAATCGATGTTTCCAACTTCACCGCCTATCAGTTTTATGCGGCCGCCGGCGGTACTATCGGCGTAACTAAGCCTGCAGACAGCGGAGGAACACTTTCATTCAAACAGGACGGTATAGGTGGGACGTTTATCAAATTTCTTGGAGTTACAAGCATAAGCGATACGTTTGATAAACTTAAAAGCGGCGCGGATGCACAAGACAGCGGCTGGATTACTCTTCTGCACGGGCTTTTTGGAGCAACGATGCTACTTGCTACAGCGCTTGTCTTTCTTTACGGCAGTTTTTTGCTCGTGAGCCGCGCGATACTTATTGTCTTTCTGCTCATCACGTCGTCGCTCGCATTCGCGGCGTACCTTCTGCCGAAAAGTATTCAGGGCTCATACGGATGGAGCACGTGGTGGAACTCGCTGGTGAAAACCGCAGTGTTCGCACCGCTTCTCATGATGTTTCTTTGGGCTACCATAAATCTTGCAACGAAATTGAACCCGGGCGGCAAAGGAACATTAGGGGCACTCATGACCGACCCGACCAACGGAGGAAATCTTAGCGCACTCTTCGGCTACATCATTATTCTCGGACTTCTTTTCGCCTCATTCCAAATCTCGAGCAGTTTTTCCTCAAAAATCGCGGGCTTCAATCTGGCCGCGCTCATACCCGCGATTGGTCTCGGAGCAGTTGCGGGAATCGGTGGATTCCTTGGCCGGCAAGCAATCGGCCGACCCGCTATGGCTATTGGCGAAAGGCTTCAGAATCGATCGGGAGCAACAAGCAATGCATTTGCCAAGCGCATGTATGATCTTGGTGCGCAGGGCTTTAAGTCGGTTTCCAAGCGGGACTTTAACGCCATGCGAACCGGCTTGGGCACTGCGGTAGCGGGCACGGCAGGAAAGAAGGTGGATGAGCTGGTGGGCAAGGCCGTCGGAGGCTTCGAAGGCTCGCAAAAGGCGTTCTTGAAGCGCACGGCAGAGATGGCGCGTCGCACGAAACCCGACGACGAGACAAAAGAAAAGGGGCAGCAGGACGCGAGAGACAAGGTCACTAGAACAGATATTGATCAGGCTTACAAGGCCGCTATGGCAGAAAACGAACACCGCGATCGCGCTGCCGAGCATGAGGACGTTAAAGAGGCTCTCCAGCAATACAAGGAAACTAGCGAGCAGGCGATTAACGAAATGCGGAAGGGTGTTTCCGAAGCGTTTGAACGAACGCAGAGAAGCCCCGGCGACCAAGCAGCTCAAGCCGATCTTCAGCGGATGAAGCAGCGAGTGCAGACGGCAGAAGCTGAGCAAGAGCGCCAAATTACAGAACAATCGGAGCACATACGAGGTGCGCAGAAATTGGTCGCGAAAGCCGCTCGCAAAATAGAGGGCGTCGACAAAGATCTTAATGAGGTCGCCAAAGACGCCGGATACAATCGGTGGGCGTTCCAAACTGCGGGCGATAGGGCGAAAGATCTGGCAGGAGGATTTTCGGCACTTCTCTACGCAAGCGGAGTCAGCAAGAAAAGTAGAGAAAAGCTGGCGGCAAAAGCGGCGAAAGAGGCCGGGAAGCAAGAGCGTCAGCAGAATTTCAAAGAAAAGTACGGGGACGCACTTAAAGAGATGATGAAAGAGGACGAACATGCAAAAGAAACGCCGAGAGCGGCGGCACCGGCGGCTCGCGCCGAGCCGGCTCGTAGTGACCACCCTGCAGAACCGTCAGGCGGTGGAGATCACGGAGAACGTCATTAGTCGGTAGATACATTATATGAGCGACGACAAAGAATTTGACGACTTGATAAAAGAGCGATTCAAAGAATTGCCCCGCGTTGTGCAGGAGGCCATTGTCTCCGCTGACGTCGAGAAACATTTGCGAGAGTTGGCAGAAACAAACAAACTACATCTCGACCAATGGACGTCGCTTGAGGACGTGGTGCAAATGACCCTGCTGGGACTTGAGGACTCCGGCGAGCTCATGCAGAACATTCGAGATAGGGTTCACGTACCAGAGGAGACGGCACAAACTCTAGCCAAGAGCGTCTCCGAGATCGTCTTCGAGCCCATCAGACAGGAGTTGGAGCGGCAACTTGAGCACCCCGATGCGGTCGCGAAGGCGACGAGCGGGGTAGAGGACATGCGCGCGAGCATCCTTGCCGACGCGTCAGAGCATTCCGCCCCTGCTCCCGCCGCCGTAGCTACGCCTGCAATTCCACCTACACCTGCTATTGCGCCCGCCACACCGCCCGCGCCGGCACCAACAGTGAAGGTGGAGCGCGCATCGTCGGCCCCGCCATCATACGTCTCCGGCCCAAGCCACGAGCGCAAAGCGATAGAAGGCGACCCGTACAGAGAGCAGCTCGACTAGTCGAGTTGCTCAGCTTCTAGGTTCTAGCGGCTAGGTTCTAGGTATGAATCCGGAAATCGAATCACACAAAGATCTGCTGGTTTGGCAAAAAGCAGTCACGCTCTCCATGGCAGTCTATGCGATGACAGAAAAGTTTCCCGCGAGGGAAATGTACTCGCTTTCGTCGCAAATGCGTCGTGCGGTCGTATCCATACCTTCAAACATCGCGGAAGGGAAAGCGCGTCGCACGCGAGCCGACTATGTGCATTTTCTCCACATGGCATACGGTTCAGCATCCGAACTGGAAACCCAACTATTGATAGCGGCACGGCTCGGTTTCTGTTCCGAAAAAGTCTATGAAGAAACCAATTCACTGCTCGCAGAAGTGAGTAAGATGTTGCGTGCTATCATAAATAAACTAGCGACGGCTCGTTAGCTTGCTGTGTTCTGCCTAGAAGCTAGCCGCTAGTCCCTAGCACCTATACTATGCAATTCCAAGTTCCTCAATTCATAGAGGTGGAAGACAAAATTTTCGGGCCACTGACCTTCAGGCAATTCGTTTTTATCGCCGGAGGCTTCGGAATGGCCTATGTGCTATGGAGAATGTTGCCCATCTACCTCGCGGCGCCACTCATCCTCGGGGTAGGAGCACTTGCGGCGGCGCTTGCATTCTTCCAGTTCAACGGGCGACCGTTTATCCTCGCGCTCGAGAACGGCTTTTACTACATAATCCGGTCAAAACTGTACCTGTGGAACAACGCCAACAAGAAGCGGGCCGCGGTGAAGACAGCCGCGACGACCGCGCAGAATGACGTATACATCCCGAAAATTTCCGACAGTAAACTGCACGAACTCGCGTGGAGCCTCGACATCAAAGAGCGCATAGCCGCCGGCACGGCAGGGGACGACGAGCGGGGCGGCGCGCTCACCGGTGTGCGCACGCCAAAAGAAATCCTTTCGCACATGGGCGGGCGGGTAGCCAACAGCCAGTAGTCTTTAGAACGTAGTGCGTAGAAAACACAATGCAAACACAAGATACAATTCAAGGCATCCTCGCTACGTACTACGTACTAACTACTACGAACTAATGTATGGCGGAAACACCAATCATGACGCCGCGCGCAAGCGCCAAGTCGACACAAGACTTCGTGCCGATTTCCCAAGTACGCGATGGTGTTGTGCTCCTCAAAGACGGCGGACTACGGGCGGTCCTGCTCGCATCAAGCATCAACTTCGCACTCAAAAGCGAAGACGAGCAGACCGCGTTTATCGTGCAATTCCAGAACTTTCTCAACTCTCTCGATTTTTCGTTGCAGATATTCGTGCAGTCGCGCATGCTCGACATCCGTCCGTACGTTGCGACACTCGAGGCCGCGTACAAGGAGCAACTCGACGACCTCATGCGCATCCAAATCCGTGAATACATCGAGTTCATCAAAAGCTTCACCGAAGCCGCCAACATCATGACGAAAAACTTCTTCGTTGTTGTGCCGTATTCGCCCGCGGTCATCACGAAACGCGGCGGCGCGAGCGCGCTGAACCCGTTCGGCAAAAAACAGACGGCGAGCGAGGCCGACCACTCGTTCGAAGAACAAGTGAGCCAGCTGGAGCAGCGCATTTCTATCGTCCAGCAGGGCCTCGTGCGTACCGGTGTGCGCACCGTGCAGCTCGGCACCGAGGAGGCGATAGAGTTGCTCTACAAAATGTTCAACCCCGGCGAAGAGGGCAAGCCGATGCCCGTTCAGGGCAGTCAGTAGCTGACAGAACGTAGTACGTAGAAAATACAATGCAAACACAAGATACAATTCAGGGCATCCTCACTACGTTCTACGTACTACGTTCTACGTACTAATCTATGAACCTTACCGACCTTCTTCCGTTCAAGAAAAAAGCCGCCGCGGGGCCGGATATTTTGCCGGTACTACCCGAAGAAATCTACCAGACGGGGGTACTCGACCTGCAGGACGTCATCGCACCGCATGCGCTCAAGGTAAATTCTCGCGAACTCGACTTGGGCGAGAAAATCGCGCGCACTTTCTTCGTCATTTCATACCCGCGCTTTCTCACCACGGGATGGTTCGCCCCCATCATCAACATGGACAAGGTCATCGACATTTCCATCTTCGTCCATCCGATGGACACCAACGAAATGCTCCGTAAGTTCCAGAAAAAAGTCGCCGAGGTGCAGAGCCAAATCTCGACGCGCGAGCAGAAGGGGATGGTCCGTGACCCGATGCTCGATACCGCATACTCCGACCTCGAGCAGTTGCGCGACAGCCTCCAGCAGGCGCAGGAACGCATCTTCGACGTCGGACTCTACCTCACCATCTACGGCAACACGCGCGAAGAGATAGACAAGGTGGAGAGCGACGTGCGCTCCATTCTCGAATCGCGCCTCGTGTACATCCGCCCCGCACTCTTCCAGCAGGAACAGGGTTTCCGCTCCGTCCTCCCGCTGTGCACCGACGAGCTCGACGTGCACACAAAACTCAATTCCGCGCCGCTCTCATCCATCTTCCCGTTCATCTCGTTCGACCTCACCTCCGACCGCGGCATTCTCTACGGCATCAACCGTCACAATTCATCTCTTATTCTCTTCGACCGCTTCTCGCTCGAAAACTACAACTCCGTGACGTTTGCAAAATCCGGCGCCGGCAAAAGCTACACAACAAAACTTGAGATATTGCGCTCTCTCATGTTCGACACCGAGGTCATTGTCATCGACCCTGAGCGCGAATACGAATATCTCGCGGAGACCGTCGGCGGGCGCTACTTCAATATCTCCCTCTCCTCGGAGCACCACATTAATCCTTTTGACCTGCCCATCCCGCGCGAAGATGAAAATCCGAGCGACGTGCTTCGCAACAACATCATCACGCTCGTCGGGCTCTTCCGCATCATGCTCGGCGGGCTCACGCCGGAGGAAGACGCCGTCATTGACAAGGCAATCACCGAAACCTACGCGCTCAAAGACATCACCTCGGATACGAATTTCGCACAGGTTGAGCCGCCGCTCCTCTCCGACTTCGAGCTCGTTCTATCCGGCATGGAGGGGAGCGAGTCGCTCGTGCAGCGTCTGTCCAAGTACACGAAGGGTACGTGGTCGGGATTCATGAACCGCCCGACGAACGTCGACATGAATAAAAAGCTCGTCGTCTTCTCGGTGCGCGACATGGAAGACGACCTCAAACCGGTCGCGATGTACATAATCACGCACCACATCTGGAATCAGGTGCGCAAAGAGCTCCGCAAGCGCCTACTCGTCATCGACGAAGCCTGGTGGATGATGCGCTCCGAAGACACCGCGTCGTTCCTTTTCTCCATCGCAAAACGCGGCCGCAAATACTACCTTGGTATCTCGACCATCACACAGGACGTGTCCGACTTCCTGAACTCCCCGTACGGCATTCCTATGATAACCAACTCGTCCATTCAGCTCCTGCTACGCCAATCACCGACCTCCGTCGACCTCGTACAAAGCACGTTCAAGCTCTCCGACGAAGAGAAGTACCTTCTGCTCGAGAGCGACGTGGGGGAGGGTATCTTCTTTGCCGGTCTAAAACACGTTGCGCTCAAAGTCATCGCCTCATATACGGAAGATCAGATCATTACCTCGGACCCGTCGCAAATTCTCGCAATCAAAAAGGCGAAACAGGAGCTCGACGCGTCGAATGACGCGCCCCGGCCCGTTGCCATGCCCGCCGCGCACGCACCGGGCACCGACACCGCACCAGCGCCGCAGGCTCCGTCCAGTAACGCCCTACGGGAGGTATGAAACGGCTCGTGCTCGCAGTGCTCGCTATCGTGTTTGTGGCTGTGGTGTACCTGCCTGCGCAGGCAGGCGCACAATTCCTGATTCCGGGCGCGGAAAGCGCGCTTTCTGTTTCGTTCTCTCCGCAATATCCCGCACCGGACAGCAATGTCACATTGACACTTCAGAGTTCGCTGTACGACCTCGACTCAAGTTCCGTTACGTGGACGGTCAACGGAAAGGAGGCTACCAGCGGAGACGCGGCGACACCTGTCAATGTGAAGACGGGTCCGCTGGGAAGTAAGACCGACGTGCGGGCCGACATCACGGGGCCGAATGGTTCGGCATCGGCCACCGCGACCATCATCCCGTCCTCCGTCGACCTCTTGTGGGAATCCGACTCGTACGTCCCGCCTTTTTACAGCGGTCGTGCGCTGCCGTCCGCGGGCTCTCGCGTGCGGCTTGTCGCGCTCACGCATTTTGTGCGCCCAGGCGGAGGAGAAATCCCCGCGGACCAGATTGTTTTTACGTGGACCAAAGACAGTGAGGTTCTCGGCGACTCTTCCGGTCGAGGTAAATCGTCAATAACAGTCGACGGACCGACCCTCTTCGGGACGGAGACGATTGTAGTTGAAGCAGCATCCCTCGACGGAAGTATTGCGGGGCAGGCACTCATACGCATTCCCGACACGGAACCGAAGCTTACGCTGTATGAAAACCACCCGCTCTTTGGGGTGCTGTATCATCAGGCACTCGGTGCCACCACGTTCGTGCCGAAAAACGAAATGTCGTTCACTGCGGTTCCGTACTTCGCTTCCGCCGTCTCCTCCGGCGACGTCGGCTTGCAATATGAGTGGCGTGTAAACCAGAGTCCCATCACCACTAGTCCGACGCACGGCAATGAAATAACCGTCAACGCAGCCTCGTCGACGGGACTCATGGCGCTCATCAACCTCTCGCTCACGCATGTGTCGAATTACTTTCTAAGCGCAGCGGGATCGTGGAGCGTTACCTTCAACAAAAGTGGTGGCCCGGCCGGCGGGGATGTCTTCCATCAATAACGTATGCCGTCTTCTTACCACATGCTCAGATACGCAGTCGCCGCCATCGTCGTGATGATGCTCGGCGGGCTTCTCGGTTGGTATATGTTTGTGAACAAACAGGTCGCCACCACGCTCGGCAACGACGCGGCGCGCGGCTTCGGAACGTCGGCATCATTCGGGTCATCTGCCGGAAGTACGTATACCAACAACTCGGCGGGGTCGACACTCCCGGATGTTCAAGCGGGTACCGGCAATCCAGCGCCACGTCTCTGGAAGGTGGCCTCTACGCCGGTTTCCGGTGCTGGATTTGCTGCATCCTCGACACAGCTGTACTTCGCCGAGCGTTCATCCGGCAACGTCCTCGTCGCGGACCCGTTCGTGTCATCGGTCACGCGCCTCACGAATACGTTGTTACCGAAGGTGTACGAGGCACTATTCGCGTCAGACGGCTCTGTCTTGCTCCGCTCGACAACTGATACGGACACCATAAGCACATACGCCGGCACGGTAAGCACGACGACTGACGAGGGCCCCGTACCGCTCACCGGCACATACCTGCCGCAAAATATCACAGCGGTGAGTGTGCGTTCCCCGCAGCAACTGCTCTTTCTTGTGACAGCGCCTACCGGCGGAGCGGCTGGAGTCACCGCGAACTGGAGGGGCTCGTCGCAGAAACCCGTTTTCGCTTCCACACTGCAGGAGTGGCGCGTATGGTGGCTTGCCGACGGCCGCATGTATGTTGCACAAAAACCGTCTGACGGCGTCATGGGATACGCCTTTACGCTCAAGGGTGGCGCGTTACTAAGTCTCGTGAACGCCCCGGGTCTCTCGATATTGCCGCGGACCGACTCTACTGCACTTATATACAGCAGTTCGGCCGGTGGCGTGAACCTGTTCGGGCAAACCTCGGCAAGCGCCACCCCGGTACGGCTTTCTGTCCGTACTCTTGCCGAGAAGTGTGTCTGGGCACCCGGCAAAGACCTCATTGCATACTGCGCGGTGCCGCAGGTGACGCCGACGAAGGTCGACTATATGGAAGAGTGGTACCGCGGCGCGACCCACACGTCGGACGCGTGGTGGAAAGTTGATGTATCCTCCGGTACGGCGCAAAGCCAATTTACGCCGGACTCCGGCACCTCGTTCGACGTTGAACATCCCGTCATCAACGAAAACGGCGATTACATCGCTTTCATAAATGCCGCCGACAAATCACTCTGGATGCTGCGCATAACACCATGACATCACTTCGCTCACATGTTCGCGTCGCTCTTGCGCTATTCGCCTTTGGTATCGTGTTTGTCGCCACGGTGGTTTACGCGCAAGCGCCCCTGTGCGACGGCAAGGGCTTCTGCGCACTCGCGGTCCCCCCACCTTCTTCGAAGTTGGGACAACTGTACGGCACGACAAGTCTCGCCGGATTTCTCAACGGTCTCTTTACAGCCGCAATTTCCATCGGCGCGATACTCGCGGTACTGCGGATTGCCTATGCGGGATATGAATACATGACGAGCGATGCGTGGGGGAATAAGGCGCGTGCCAAAGAAATCATCGGTGATGTCGTCCTCGGGCTGATGCTTCTGCTTGGCACATACCTGATTCTCAACCAAATAAACCCGCAACTGCTCAACCTGAACATTCTGACTGGCGTCTCGCAAAACCCCTCCGCGGCGACACCAGCGTCTGCAGACCCGTATGCCGCGAGAAACGCCGAGATAGTGCGACAGCAGGAAGCGATTACGCAAGCCCGGGATGCAAAGTACTCACCGGCCCAGTGTTCGGCCGCCACTCAATGGCTTGACCAGAACATCGGGGTCGGCAACCGCATAAACAATCCGACGCGCGTAAATGAAATAAACGGACAATTGGCTCGGGGAGGAATTTCCGCAGATCAGCGCACTGCCCTCATCGCCGAGCGCTCAAGTCTCATGAATCAAGTGCAGTTGAGTATCGCGACCGAGGCGAGTTGTGCCGGTCGTTAGTACCTCCACTCTCAACAGTACCCGGAAGAGTACGACGACTGCCTGTCGGCCGTGACCCCGTCTCACCTTGTGACTCTTACTCTGTGGAGTATTTTATTACTACTCGGCGATTTCGCCCCTCTCCTTGCGATTCTGTCTTCACATTCGGTGCGTCTTGAAGCGTTGTGTGAATGATGAGGCGTTCATAGGCACTCATCGGTGTGAGTTCTACATCGTATTGAAAAGAGCGCGCGCGTTCCGCCAGCATGAGCGCTTTGGTCTGCAAATCTTTTATCTGTTTCGCCCGGTAGTCGTTGATATCAACGAGGAACATCGGGCTATCCGCCCCCTCCGCGACCGGCTGCCGTTTCTCTAGAATCTTTTTTACGAGCATATCGAGCGCATAGATGGTGTCGCCGTGTGCGCCGATGAGCGTGCGGGCATCGTCGGTCTCTATCGTGAAGATGGTCTGGCCGGCGATGTCGGTGCGCGTGACGCCTTTGTAGGAAGCTCCGAGTGTGGTCAATAACTCCTTGATGATTGTTTCGACGGAGCTGGCGTATGAGTCCTCCATCGAGGCACTATACGCTATTTTCCCGCGACACGCGAATATCCTTATTTAGAGGCCTTTTTTGCCGTTCCGAAGCGACGGCCGGTCATGAGTTCCTGTGCAATCATAAAGATGTTGCCGGTAATCCAGTAGAGCGGCGCGGCCGCGGCTATGAAGTAAGCGATAACACCGACCATCACGGGGAGCATGTAGCGCGCCTGCAAATCGAAGCTCCTCGCCATGTCGTTGCTGAATGAAGCTTCGGTCGCCGTCTTTTCTCCGCGCGGCCCCATTGAGAGGCGTGTGTAGATGAATTGCGCGACGACAGCAAGGACGGCGAGTACGAGCGAGCGGCTCGACATATTGATAAGACCGAGGAATTCCATATTCACGGCGTTCGGCACCACGACAAACGGGTACAAGATGGCTGTGTGTATCTCGGGCAACCCGCCGAGCGCAAAGACCCAGTAGAGGCCGAGCAGTATCGGGAGCTGAATGAGAATGAGCAAAAAACCGGAGAACGGTTTGACTCCTCGCTCACGATACAGCGCGAAGATTGCCTTGCTTTGCTCTTCCGGCTTATCTTTGAGTCTCTTCTTGATCTCCTCTACTTCCGGCGCCACCTCTTTCATTTTCATCTGTGTTTTGATGGCGCTTCTCGACAACGGGTAGAGTACGATACGGACCATAATGGTCACGATGATGACGGCGATACCGACATCATGCGTCGGTAGGATGCCGACAAAATAGACGAGTCCATTGTAAATCGGATTGTAGACGAGTGTGTCGAATACGGCGCCTATCATAATTCAACGATTGTATACCGTATCCCGCTGCACGTATACTGTGGGCTACAAGCGGCCGACGAGTGCGGCTATGTCATCGCGAATATCCGCGAATGAGGCCCCTGCCGCGTCCCGTTTTGCGACAAATACATACGTGCCGGCGGGCGCGGCGGTGAGATGCTTGAGCAGGGAAGCGCGCCAGCGGCGCTTGATGAGATTGCGGTCGACAGCTTTTATGGCGACTTTTTTGGAGACAACAACGCCGAATCGCGCGGTCTTGCCGCCGGACGTTGCCGAAACGGAGAAAAGAGCCCCGCTCATACGGCGCGCGGGCCTCATGGTCCTCATTTCGGCTCCAGTGAGACGGTGTTTCGGGGGCATTACGCGGAAAGGCGGGCGCGGCCCTTGCGGCGACGGCGCTGCAAAAGCTTGCGGCCCGTCGGTGTGGAGCTCCTTACGCGGAACCCGTGCGTCTTCTGGCGCTTGCGCTTTTTCGGCTGATACGTGCGTTTCATGGCTTGCATCATACGCGAACTGCCTCAAATCTCCAACCCCTCTCCCGAAAAAGAGTCAGAATCGTTTTCCGCCGTGTTCGCAGCGCGACGGCGCGAGATTCAGGGACCTTTCAGCAGAAAGGTACCCGACGGCGGAAAGCGATTCTGACTCTTTTTACTTCTCCCCACTTTATCCACACGTTGTTCACCCCATATCGGGAAAAGCGCAAGCTTCACGGACGGGATAACGCGCGTATAATGTCTGGGCTTATAGCTTGCGCATGACACTATGACGACGAACAGGGAACTATGGCAGCATGCGCTCGTTCAGATCGAGTTGGGAACATCGCAAGCATCGTTCCGCACGTGGTTCCGGAATACCGATATCGCCTCTCGCGACATCGGCACCGTACAGGTGGCTGTCCCGTCAAAAATCGTGAAAGAGTGGCTCATGGAGAAACACCACAAGCTCATCCTCAAGGCGCTCCGCGGTCTCGACAACACAGTCCGCACTGTTGAGTATGTGGTTCACCGCACCCCTCCCTCCGCCGAACGCAAGGTGCCACGGCCCCAGCCGTCGGGAAACGCCTCTCTCGACCTCCAGTCGCTCTATATAGACAAGCGTGACAACTTAAACCCGCGCTACACATTCGAAACGTTCGTCGTGGGACCGTTCAACCAGCTCGCGCATGCCGCTGCGAAAGCGGTGCTCGAGCGTCCGGGTCTCGCATACAATCCGCTTTTCATCTACGGACAAACGGGTCACGGGAAGACACACCTCATACAGGCGGTGGGAAACTACTTCAAGAAGTCACACGCGAACAAGAAAGTGCTGTACGTCACCTCGGAACGCTTTGCCGTCGACTACATCAATTCGGTGCGCGCGGGCCGCGCCAACAGCTTCAAAGACCAGTACCGGCAGTATGACGTTCTCATCATGGACGACGTACAGTTCATCGCGAACACTGAAAAAACGCAGGAGGAGCTGTTCCACCTGTTCAACGCGCTGCACGACAACAACAAACAGATTGTATTCTCCTCCGACAAACACCCGACGCTACTTCCCGGGTTCGAAGACAGGCTCAAGGGACGTTTCTCGGCCGGCATGATAGCGGAGATACCGGAACCGGACGTGGAGTCGAGAATAGCCATAATTAAAGCCAAGATTGAGCAACACGGCTTCTCGCTTCCGGACGACATAATCCAGTACATTGCGGAGAATGTGCGCGGTAATATCCGCGAACTCGAAGGCGCGCTCAATATGATTGTCTGCAAATCACAACTCAAAGGGAAAGCGATATCACACGCCGACGTCCGCGCGCTTATCAAACACAACGTGAAGCCCAACAGGGGTGTCTCCGTCGACGAAGTGGTACGAAGAATCGCGCAGTACTACGAGATACCGGAGAAGAGCATCTACGAGAAAACACGCAAGAAGGAGGTGGTGAAGCCGCGGCAGATTATTATGTACATGCTACGCGAAGAGTTCAGTGTCTCGTACCCGTCGATAGGGGAGAAGCTCGGTGGACGCGACCATACGACCGTCATCCACTCATGCGAAAAAATAAAAGAGGAGTTGAAAATGAACAATTCGCTCGAACAGGAAATCGACCACATCCGCACACTCATCCACGCATAATCGAAATCTCTCTCCAATAACCCTGTGGACAAACTCTATATAAATCACCCACAACACCCCGAACAACATCATGATAACTTCACCAAACACCGGCCTGGCAGAATTATCCCCTTTCTCTGCACATTTCACACACCAGTTCTCAACATTTCAAAATACCCAAATCACTAACCAATATCTCACTTAAATTCACTTCTCCCCACTATCCCCAGTACTAATAGAAGTAATAGTATTTAAATAAGAAAAAGTATGAAGATAACAACAACAAAAGAAAAAATCCTAAATACGATTCTCATGGCGGAAAGGGTTACGGGGAAAAAAGAATCTCTCCCGATACTTGCTTGTATTCTTATCGAAGTAACAAAAGATATTATTCTCCGCGCAACAAATCTTGAGGCGGGTTTCGAGGCCACCATACCGGGCGAGGTTTCCGAGGAGGGAATTATCGCGGTGCCGGCGGCAATCCTCTCGCAAACAATACGCTCAATCGGCGGGGATAAGGTCACTTTTTCCACCGACGACTCCAATCTCCTCGTGGAGTCACGAGGCACCAAGACACTCATAAAGGCGATTTCTCATGACGAGTTTCCTGCGCTGCCGAAAAGCGCGGGGAAGAATAAAATATCTCTTTCACGAGAGAGACTTGTTCGCGGGGTACAGGCGGTCTCATACGCGGCCTCGCCGTCAATGATTCGTCCGGACCTCGGCTCCGTGTACCTCTCGATTAAGGACGGGGCGATGGTTTGTGTCGCGACGGATTCGTTCCGACTGGCCGAGAAGACAGTCTCCGAGAACGGTACCAAAGCCGAGGGTGACGTACTTATCCCGCTGAAGCACGCACTCGAGCTTGTCCATATCCTCGAGCATGTCACCGATGATTCGGTGTCGCTTGCCGCCGAGGAATCTCAACTTGCGGTTTCGGCCGGTGGTATGCGGTACGTATCTCGAGTGGTAGATGCCACATTCCCGAACTACAAAGAGATAATTCCGAAGAAGTTCACGACCGAGGCGACAGTACTCAAAGGTGACCTGACCGAGATGTTGCGCAAGGCGCGTGTGTTTGCCGGCGCCGACATGCACGTGGGTCTCCACATTTACCCGAAGAAGAAAATATTTTCCGCACTTGCGCGCAGTTCTGATGTCGGGGAAATGTCCGACTCCATCGACGCGGCACTCTCCGGCGAGGACCTCGACATCAATTTCCATATCGGCTACATCGCCGATTGTTTGTCATCCATCGAGTCCGACTCCGTCACGCTCGGTTTTGCCGGCACCGGCAAACCGCTTGTCATCCGCGGCGTTTCCGACTCTTCTTTCTTGTATCTCGTAATGCCGCTGAACCGGTAATTCCTAATATGCACACGCAAACCCTTTCCAGATTGTTGTTGTGGCTGATCGCGGCCATTGTCGTTTTGTCCGGACTGAGCTTGACTGCTGACAACTGGTTGTGGCCCCACTGGGACGCATCACGGGGCGCGTGGGTGACGTCAACGAGCGATGCGTATTGGGATAATTCGATGGGGCGATGGCAGGCCGACAAGAGCGCGATGTTTTGGAATGAAGAACGCGGCGTGTGGATGTATGAAAGCGGTGTGTACTGGGACGGTTCTCGCAGTGTGTGGCTCGACTCTGCCGGCGACTACATCGATCCGAGTTTGAATCTATGGGTGAACGCGGCGCAAAACGCATACTGGGATTACCGAACTCGACAGTGGATTCCGCTAGCCACGGTTTCCGGTAGCGCACAGTGAGTATGTCTGCCGACCTTCATGAGCTAACGCGGAAGATACTGGAATTCCGGGACGCGAGGAATTGGAAACAGTTTCACAACCCGAAAGATATGGCGCTCTCGCTTACCCTCGAAGCGGCGGAACTATTGGAACACTTTCAGTGGAAGAACGGTCAGGAGCTCGATAGACATGTTAGCGAGAATCGAATGGCCATCGGTGAGGAACTGGCGGACGTTCTCTATTGGGTGTTGCTCATGAGTAAAGACATTAATGTTGATATCGTCGGAGCGTTTGAGAATAAAATGAAAAAGAATGCTGAAAAGTACCCGATAGAAAAAGCGCGTAATTCGAAGGAAAAATATTCTGAACTTTAGGGTTTGAGGACTGAGTCGATTTTGTCTGTCACGATTTTCAGATGTTCCGGCGTATCAAAATCCAAGCCAGTGCGGTCAATTTCAATGCATGGGAAATCCAATGGCGCATGTGCCATAAACAGACGGTACGCGTTCTTAAGCTGTATCATTTGAGTTTCAAACTCTTTATCGAATGACCGACCGCCCATATCCGCGAAACGCCGACTTGTCTCTATGTCGGCCTCGAGATAAATAGCACATGCGGGACGGGGAAGCGCGGCGGCGTCTGCGTCGAATATTGACTGCATTACTCGCCGTTCAGCAGGTGTCGCGTTATATACCTCTATCCACGGGGCATTGTTGAACCAGAATGTATCAATAAACACGAGCGGATGCGCTCCCGTCATTTTTTCTGCACAGAGATGATGTGCGACGGAAAGATCTCTGAAATACCGATATCGCTCAATAGGGTGTGTGTTCTTCTTTATATACGTGACGATATCTGCATCGGCAGTAGGCTCCTCCCATTCAAGCAAGTAAGGAGCGTGGTAGTGCTCCGCCAATTTTTTCACGAGGTATGATTTTCCTGTTCGTGTGCAACCAATAACGGCGACGATTTTACCCGCCATAGGCTACTGAATCGTGAAGTTGATTTGCGTCGAATCGTTGCCGCCGGTTACGAGTGCCGCCATCGCCTGCAATATCGAAGGGCCGCGCGAAGCGGGGACGTAGGTGATGGTGTACGGCGGCTGCGTTGCCGTGCCGATTGGCGCGCCGTTGAGAAAGTATGTCATCTTAGAAACGCTTTGCGGATTCGGATGCGAAGCGCTCATTGTAATGGAGGTGTTGGCGGGTACGTACGAGTTCGCTATGGGAGAGGTGATGACGAAGCCTTGAGTTGTGGGGGCTCCGCTCTGCGCAGTCGGTCCCGAAATATTTCCGACAAGAGTCTGTCCCGCGGCCCACTGCGCCACGGGATAATCCCACGCCGCGGTTTGCGGGTCGGTGAACGGATTCAGCGGCGGTGCGCCGCGTGGGTCGCTCTTGTTGACCCAGTAGAGGATGTCGTGCACACCCTGCGCAGGGCGGCTGTTCCAGTTGCCCGTGAGCACCGGCGGCAGGGAAGACTGTGCGGGGTCAGGAGAAGGCGGCGGAAAGTCACCGGACGGATATTTCTCAAGTGCGTAGACCATGAACTCGTGCCACATCGGTGCGATAATAAACGCCGCTATTTTTTTTGCCATCGGAGAGTTGTCGTTGTTGCCCGCCCACGCTCCCACCGAGATGCCGGGTGTGTAGCCCAGTATCCAGACGTCGCGGAAATCGTTGGTCGTACCGGTCTTGTCGGCGACTTTGTAGCCGTCGAAGTGGAGCGGCGAATCCGCGCCGAACTCCGGCGTTCGGGCGACGTTGTCGGAGAGAATGTCGTTTATCTCGCGGGCGATTTGCGGCTCGATTACGCGCGTCGCCGTGTTTTGATATTCTTCAAGCAAATTTCCTTTGCCGTCCTCCACCCGCAAAATGCCGGTCGGCGGATTGCGTACGCCGTCATTCGCAAAGACGCTGTATGCGCCGGTCATTTCGAGAAGGGTCACTTCACCGCCACCGAGTACGAGCGTGAGTCCGTAGCGCGCGGCGTCGCTAAGTGTGGTGATGCCGAGTGACTGAGCGGTGGAAATGGCGTCCTGAATACCCGAGAGATACAGTGTCTTGACCGCGACGACGTTTATAGACTGTGCGAGAGCGTTGCGCAGGGTCATCGGACCCTTGAAGTTGCCGTCAAAGTTTGAAGGTGAGTAGCAGGGCGGCGTGTTGTTGAGGTTGTCAGTCGGCGCACACGCAGTCGAAAATTGTGTCGGCAGGTCGAAGAGGACGGTCTCCGGCGTATACCCCCTTTCAAGCGCGGTCGCGTAGACGAACGGCTTGAACGATGAGCCCGGCTGGCGGTGACTCGTCGCGATGTTGACCTTGCCATCGATGGTGTCGTCGAAGTAGCCGCGCGAGCCGACCATCGTGAGTATCTGACCGCTCGTCGGGTCGATAGCCACGAGCCCTTCGTTGGTCGCGTTGAAATTCTGCTGCATCTGCGGCGCCCACTTTGAAACAATATCCTCTGCTTTTTGCTGGAGATTATAGTCGAGCGTAGTGATGACACGCAAGCCGCCCTGCGCGACCACATCCGCGCCGTACTTCTGTTCGAGGTATTCGCGGACGTAGAAAACAAAATGCGGCGCCTTGATACCCACCTCTCTCCCGTCACGGAACTGGACCTGCTCGGCGACGGCCTGCGAGTATTGCGCATCGGTGATGACGCCGAGCGACTTCATGCGGGAGAGCACGAATTTGGCGCGCGCGTCGAGGGCGGCGCGGTGAGAGCCGTAGGGCGAGAAGTAGGTGGGTGCCTGCGGAAGCGCGGCGAGATAGCTCGCTTGTGCGAGGTCTACGTCTTTGGCGTCGATGCCGAAAAAGTACTGACTCGCCTCCTGCACACCGTAGATGGTACCGCCATACGGCGTCTCGTTGAGGTACGTCTCAAGAATTTTCTCTTTCGGGTACGTTCTGGTGAGGCGCAGGGCGAGTATAATCTCTTCGATTTTTCGCGCGATGGTTTTGTTCTGTGTAAGCAGCGCGTTTTTTACCACTTGCTGCGTGATGGTCGAACCTCCCTGCGTGTACGAACCCGTCATGATGTTTACAATGGCTGCGCGGGCGAAAGAGACCGGACGGAAACCGGCATTTGTATAAAACGTGTCGTCTTCGGTCGCGATTGCCGCTTTTTGAATGAACGGACTTATCTGGTCGAGCGTGACCGACGTGCGGCGCACGGAGCCGTGGACGTCGTAGAGGACAATGTTGCCCGTCCGGTCGTATATCTTGGTGCTCTGTGAGACCTGCCGGTTCTCGAAGTTTTCTATCGACGGGATGGGGGTAAACAGCGCCCACACAATGATGCCGCCGACCCCGAAAAAGAAGAGACCCGCCGCGGCGGCGACAGTGAGGCGCATCCACTCGGGGACACGGCTGAACAAACGGCGCGTACGCCGGGACCTGCGAGACTCGCTCATTGGAGTCTATAGTACCGTTTTTTGTGCCTTGCGGCGAGCGGCAGTCGAGCGCGCGAGAGCGAGGTGGGTGACGCCGATGGCTATCGCATCATACTCGTCATCGCGCTTGATTACCTTGCCGATCTTCACGAGTGCGTGCAACATTTTGGCGACCTGCGTCTTGTCGGCGGAGCCCGAGCCTGCCGCCGCGCTTTTCACTTCTCCCGGCGAGTACTCAAATACCGGTATTGCGGTAGAGCCAGCGAGACTAAGTATCGCGCCGCGCACCTCAGCGACCCGCATTGCCGTCTTCTGATTTTTCGCGAAAAACAATTTTTCCATCGCGATGCAGTCCGGCGCGTGCGCGCTCACCAGCGTCTCGCATGCGAGGACCACCTGCCGGAGCCGCGTGGCGAACCCGTCCTCGGCTGACGTCTCGATGCAGTCCGAATAGATGAGTACGTCTTTTGCCCCGTTACGCTCTACTATGGCGACCCCGCAGCGTCCGTATCCGGGGTCTATAGCGAGAACTCTCATGCTCAAAGTATATCCCAAAGAAAAAGGCGGCGGATGTGTTACGGCCCGTCGGATACTCGGAGTCGGAACACCCCATCGGCTACAGCTCGAAGTCTTTCGGCACGTATAAGCCATGTTCCGTCGCCTATTGGTAACACTGCCTTCTTGCCCGCCAACCCAAAATCCCTATACTTAGGTCTATGACTAAGTATTGGAACCCTCGTCGGATTAAACGCATCAAAGACCGGAAACTACGCGCGGCAAAACGCGCCTCAGAAAATGCCGCGATTCTTAGAGAACGTGCTCGTTCTTATACACCGGGTGATGCGCGGAAGAACGCCGGACTCATGCTAGACGCACTCGGTTTGCCGTTGAGACGCCGGATGCTTGCACGACTAAGGCGAGAGGGCACCATGTCGGTTTCCAAGTTGGTCGAACCTTTCCGGATTACGCTTCCATCAGCACTCGAACATGTCCGCGTTCTCGAACGATCCGGTATCATTACGACGCATAAACACGGCCGTGTCAGGCTTTGCGTCTACCGGCCGGAAGCCCTAAAAGAACTCGCTCGCGAGCTCACTTCTCGGGGATTAGAATATAATCCCAATACTTAGGTTTGTACCTAAGTATTGGGATAGGAACAACTCGGTTTTAGGGAAATTTTAGGGAAGGGCGCGTCCCTCAAAAAAGGGCGCGCGTCGGGTACCATCGGGAGGTGGTACGATAGCGGTATGAAGCCAACGACTTTGCGGAGCGCGCTTTTCCTGCGCAACCTTATCTTTGGCGTCGAGGACGGGCTCGTCTCCACGGTGGGTCTGCTCTCCGGCATCGCCATCGCCGGCGTGGACCGCGAAACCATTTTTCTCACGGGGGTGGTACTTATTTTTGTAGAGGCGTTCTCGATGGCCGCCGGCAGTTTCCTCTCGGAGGCGTCAGTCGAAGAAATGGGCGGGGGAGTTGACGATACCCGCGGTTCGGTTGCGGCGGGGGCGGTCATGTTTTTCTCATACTTCGCGGCGGGCATCATCCCGCTCTTTCCGTACATCTTCTTCAGCGTCGCGACGGCATTCGCCACGTCGGTCGGGTGCTCTATTCTCGCGCTATTTATACTCGGATATTGGAGCGGGAGGGAAACGAAGGCCGTCTGGCGCAAATCGTTGCGGATGGGACTCGTCGGCGGTCTTGCAATAGTAGTGGGCGCGCTCGCGGGCACGTTTGTGCACTTGTAGGGAGTGTCGCTTTTTTGACGTTGACGGCAATAAAGAATGCGGGCCGCCCTGTGAGGGGCGGCCCGTCGTTTACTAATGTGCGAAGGCGATGCCGTTGCGCAGTTTGCGTCTGATTTCCCAGAGCACAAGAATTATCGCCTTGCGAAGCTTCTCGAGTCCGTGTCGGTGCAGGAGCGGTAGCACGAACTGGATAACGTCGTCGATTTTTCGTCCGAGCCTTTTTGCGCTGCGTTTCCACAGAGTCAAAAGGTTGTCGAGCACGTCCACACCCTTGTTCTCGACATCTTCCTTCGACGCGAGACCAAGTAGGCGATAGAACTCACGCTCGCTATCTCGCTTCGACATGCCTCGCTTTTGCACGGGTTTTGTCATGTGGCGGACGCGGTTCTCCGTGTCGCCACCGAATCGTGCGCCGATGCGCTCGAGTGTCCACTTCTTCCGGAATGTCTCCGACAGGTCGTGGAGAAATTCGCCGGCGATGCGACATGGGTCGCGCGCGCCACAGAATATCCAGAGAATCAGTGCGCAGCGGAAGGCGTGCCTGAATTCACGCTCACCGCTGTGCCGGCGCCGGTCGCCCATCTCGCGCTTGGCAGTATCGTGCGCATCGAGAATGTGCTTGTACCCATAGCTACCCGGGACGTGCTCACTCTGAATCAACGCGATGAGCCCTTCACGGTCGGTGATGACACCGAGAAAACTCAATTCATCACGCAACTGTTCCGGCATATTCATCTGATTGACGATAGTGCGGGCCTGCGGCCCGTACTTCCGATAGCGGGCGCTTCTCACGCCCGCACTTAAGCGGGGCATGAGAGCCTCCCTAACACTCGTTAAACTGCAGCGACCATATCATCGCTGCTCACACGAGGCAAGAACTAGGCGGCGTTGGTGTAGACGTTTTCCACATCGTCATGCGCGTCGATTTTTTCGAGAACTTCCATGAGCTTCGCACTATCTGTGTCGGAGAGCGGTACGGTCGTCTTGGGCACGTAGCCCTCCTCGATACTTTTTTCAAATGCCCACATGGCCGAGCCCGGCGCGGCGAGTGTGAGACCGTTTTCAGTAAGTAAGTGTTTTATTTCCTGCGCCGTTCTGTTGCGGCTATCAGTGAGTGCTTCAATGAGAATGGCCGCGCCACCCGGCCCGTATGTTTCGTAGGTGATTGATTCGAGCGATGCCGCATCGGCCGAAATGCCTTTTGCGACGGCGCGCTCGATAGTGTCTTTGGGCATGTTGGTTTTCTTGGCGGTCTCGATGATGGCGCGAAGTCCGGGAAGGGTGATGTCTCCGCCGGCTTTCTTGCTCTCTACTGCGATGCGCCGCCCGAGTTTGCCCCAGAGATTGCTCTTGGCCGCGTCGGCCGCACCTTTCTGTCGTTTGATTTGCGCCCATTTGTTGTGACCTGACATTTGAACAGTTTATAGTTTTTAGTTGATAGTGGATAGGGGATGTACAAAACGAATCAGCGGCTCCGTGAAGCCGCTGATAACAAGTCTGAACAACTTATGCCGTGGCGATGTTGACGCCGGGAGAGTTCGCATCCCACACCGCGAGCACGCTCTTGCTGAACTCGCTCTTGGGCGAGCGTGCCAGTGCGTGTTTGACCGCCTCATCCCAATCCTCCACCGTACCCGGCCGGATGTTGAGGTAGAGAGCGAGCCAGTCGACCGAGGACCGCAGCTTCCGGTGACGACGGGTGATATGGATGACGCCCTGTTGCAGCAAGAAATTCGGTTTGCACCCATCCGTGCCCGACAGGTGCGAGCGCGTGAGTTTCATCCGGTGGATCAAATCGTCCTCGATTCTCTTGAGCACAATCTTTTGCGTGCGGGTCAATTCCTGCAACGCGTCCTCGTGCCGCCGGTTTGCGGTGGAGAGAGAGGTGGTGTCACTCATCTTCGCATTCCTCCTGAAGCTACAGGCATCCTATACATCAGTTTCAAGTCATGCAACATATGCACTTTTTGCACACCCTTTATGCACATAGTTATCCACCTACTTATACAGCGGTTTTCCACTGAAACGCGATAGTTGCGTTCATCGGTGATTCAAACGGAAGTTTTATACTCTACGGACTGATGCGCTTTACCGTGCGTCGGTCGTTCTCAAGGGGGCGGTGGCAACATCGAGAATCCCGGAAAACAGTTCCCAGAGTATATCGGAGCGTACGTTCCGAGACAGTGCGGGAATCGTCGGCTAGAGCACAGAGGTGTCGGGCGCGCAGCGAGGAGATCATATCGATTTGCTCCGGACCTAGCACTTACTCGAAATAGCCGTGAACGCAAAAGCCTCCCGCAAGGGAGGCTTTTGTGCGAGACCCACGAGCCGCTCTCGCGACTCGCAAGTGTTTACCGTGCGCACCCCCATTGTACGCGCTCAATTTCCAATTTTGTTTCTTATCCACATAAAGGCGTATGTTTGTTCATCGGCGTTGACAGCAATTTGTGCCGGCATACTCTGTGCTCAGGACCCTCAGTTGCGGAGGACGCAATGAATACTCCAGCGCCAAAAGAATACCCACTTTTGCCTGAGACAGCGAGCCACGTATTTCAATTTCTGCGCACGGAAGCAGAGAAAAATGTCCGCGTTCCGCTACCGAATCTGTACGGGCTTTCGGATCGCGAACTGGCCGAAGCCCTCATCAGAGAGGCGAGTCATGCGACGCTTCTCAATCCGACGCTGATTACGCAGGATTCATACGAAGACCGTCTATATTCTGTGTTTACGGCGGTTCGCGCGCGGCTCGCCGGCAAGAAACCGCCGCTCCAAGAGGGTGACGAGGTCGTTCTCGAACAATGGCAGGGGGACATTCGCGAGCTCGAAGAGGGTCAAACGTATTTCGTACAACGCATCCTTTTCCGGTATATGGAAATCAGCAGCGCGGAACCGGACTGGGAAGTGAACGTTAGCTTGGACGAGGCAGGCGAGCAAGCTCCAGGTGGCGGTTTCGCGAATTACGACGCACGTCTATTTAAGAAAGTGACGCAAAAAGCGGCGGCGTAAGGTGCGTGATTTGTTAAAATGTAACGGCGCGAGCAATCGCGCCGTTTTGCTATACGAGTTTTTCTTGCGCGATGTTACTGCGCGGGCGCGGGTTGTTTCAGTAGTTTCATATAGAGCACGGTCGCAACGGGGCTGAAAAAGACGATCGCATACGCAATCCATACATATGATGTGAGGAAGGGACCGAATCCCGCGGTCGGGGCCACGTACAGCGCGTCGAGCAGTGCGTGCAGACTCACCCATCCCGCACCGCACAGAAGCGCTGTTTGGGGCGAGACGATATCGAGCGCGCGCGTCGCGGCGGCGATTGCGATACCCGTCACGACGTAGCTTGCAATCTGGGCGCCCCAGCCGTAGTTCATGCCGTACGCGGCAAGCAGTGACCACAGCATGAAGATAGTGGCGTAGGCGAAGAAGCCGTACAATAGAAAGCGAGTATACGAAACCCCCTGCATATGCAAATTCTACCACCCAATCAGTAGTATATGTCGTTTCAAGAATCTTCGCGCTGGGTACTCGTCGCCGTTTTTCTCGTAGCGGGACAATGGGCGCTCTCTTTCCCCGTGCAACAACAGCCGTCCGCGCTCTTGGCGCAAGCGGCGAAACCCGTAGTTTGTCAGGACAAGAAAGGAGCGGTAACCGTCGAAGAAGAGTGTAAGCCGGGTTGTGAATATTTGGTGCGGCCGAGCTATACCAAGCAGGAGTCCGTGGATGTCCTCGCGTCGGTCTCGGACCCCACGGGCAAACTGCCCGGCACGGTGAAGTACAGAGACGGCAAGGGAACCATCATAATGATTTGCGACGGGACGGTGGGAAAGTCGCTCGAAAATCATACGGGAGCTCTACAGTCGGGAACGCCTCTTCAGCCGCAAGGGCAACTTCTTCCATCCGGCCCGACAGCGACGCTTCTTCCGTCGGGTCAGACGGGTCAAATCGACTCCGCCTTCTCGGGCTCCGGTGGATATACGCCGACTCCGCTTGAATATCGAGAATCAGTTCCGAGTGATTTTTTCGGCGTGAAGCCATCGGGCTCGCTCGGAGCCGCGCCCAATCCCGCCGTGAGTTTCGACGGCTTCCTCGGGGGGAACTACTGTCTCGGGCAGTTTTGTCCCGTAGAAGGAGAGGGAGTTCAACGGAACTCCGATGCGTTGCCGAATGACGGAAACCTGAATGGGAATACGTTTGGAAACGTCGCCGAAATAAATTCCTCTCGCATTCCGCAAAACGTCGGCATAGAAAACGCGCTCATCGCGGACAGGGCGCGCCTCAACATGTCCAACGACTTGAGAATATATTCCGCCGCGCAGGAGTGGAGCGGCTTTCAGCAGAGCGGACGGTTGGATGAACCGTTGTACGTAGGCGTCGACGGTGAGCGTACGGTCGCGCAATCAATCAATGCGGCCGTCCGCGACTATGCACAGCAGGACGTCGGCTATGCCGTAGCGGAGGTGACCGGAGAAACCGCCGTGGGCGAGCAGGGTGTGCTTATTTCGTACACAAAAGACGCAGTGCTCGCGCGCGACCCGTACGACGGCTCACTTTTGTTCGCTGATGCCAAAGACCAGTTACCGGTTCTCTACACCGCAGACGGACAGGCGGTGCCGACATCAAATCAGTCCGGAGAGTGGTTGGGGGTGATGAAGGAGAGAATTCAGACTCCGGCGGAGTTGCGGGAATTTGAGAGGGCATATACTGGAACCTATTCGGCGGTATTTACGCCCGCTGATATCAAGGTTCCCGGATTGAAACTCGATATGTTACCCGACGATGTGAGGAATACGTTCGACAGTCTCGCGAGATGGGACGGCAATGGTCCGGAGTCGATGGGTGCATCCAATGACGTGATAATACGCAGCTTAGACGGTGAGGAAAAGTTGCGGATATCGGACGATGTATACCGTGCGATGCAAGCGCACGAGAACGAGGTGTATGGAATTGATGCGGCCGCGCATCGTATCGAGCGCGACACGCAAGGCAAAATGAGTTTGGACATTTCCAGTCTTCCACACGAGACAAATGTCGGGGGCTTGCTTGCTCCCGAATACGCGCTCGTGCCGCTGCCCGGCGAACTACGGGCGTGGACGGCAGGCGCTATTGAAACCGAGCTGGGCAAATATCCGCCGGAGTATTGGGAAAACGCAAACAAAGGCGCGATATACGACTATATGCCGCGTCCCGATATGCAGGGTGTGGTACGGGAGGGCGGACATGCGACCCTTCCCGGGGACCCGAAGGCGCATATTTATCTCAATGGCTTAAATACCGGTGCCGGTGTTGCAGTAATCCTTAACCACGAACTTGCGCACTACAACAATGACAAGACTTTTGTGTCGGACGAGATATTCGGTACCCGTGTGTACGGGCCCGCATACGGGATGTCGTACGCGGGCTCCAGCGGGTACGAAGCCATCACGTCGGGGAAGTTTGACATTGGCCGTCCGGATGGATTCACCGCCAGTTACGGCTATCGCGGCGGCGTGCAGGAAGATAAAGCGAGCATCGCGGAAGCCATGTTCACCAATTATTCTGTCGTTCAGCAGGCGATGCAGACGGACCCCATTCTTGCGCACAAAGTTCAGCTTCTCCAAAGCGGGTTTGAAAAAAGTACGAACGGCGTCATGAATGAGGCCTACTGGCAGAACTTGAGACCGATTGACCCGTGGTATCAGCTCCCGCCTGCAGTGTCGAGACCGAGCTTCTTGCGAACACTCATATCGAAGCTGTGGTTTAGATAACGTGCCTCGGCGCAATCAGCTCCGTAGCCGCCGTCACAATAATCGGCGCAAGAAGAATGATGCCGTAACTGATGAAATTGAATGACGTGAGCAGAGATTCAAATCCGGCGACGGGGACGACGAACACGACGTCGAGCACGATATACACGAGAGTCCAACACACTCCGTACATCCATGCGTTTGCGTTTGTCGCGCCGACAAATCTCGTCGCAAAGAATGTCGCGAGCGCGGTTACCACATAACTCACGAGTTGCGCGTTTATCCCGTACGCCGCACCATACGTCGTCATCAAAGACCACAACATAAATACACTCGCGTAGATAATAAATCCCGTAGCTATTAAATATTTGTAGTTGACCCGCATACCATCCAATATACCATTGCCTCATGAAGCGCCCCGGGTCGGGAGGGACATCTGCAATTTTTCTTGCCGCATCGGCGATGCTTTTCATCTCCGGTGCCGTGCTTCTTACCCATCCGCCCGCACCGGTATCGGGGTCCGACCCGGCGCGACTCGTAGCGCAAGCAGCCGCACCGTCGGGTTCATCGAGCATGATAACGAAAGGTGTCCTCGAGTCACCCTGCGAGAACGGTTACGTGTATGAAATTCAAACCGCACCCAAGGATTCCAAGGAACCGTTCGTGATAAAGCGGTCGCTCAATCCCGACGACCCGGACAAACGATGGTCCGGCACCGTGAAGTACAGGAGACCGCCGACGACACCCGGCGGTAAGGCGACCATCATCACTCTGGCGTGCAGGGATAAGGTTGCCGACATGATAAAGCTAACGCGAGATGTCACAAATCTCGGATCAGGACCGAAGTTGTCGTACAGCGATTTTGCCGTCGATTTCCCGATGGACCCGAGAAACACCGACCAGCTGACCTCGGTATTCACGCCACCGGCCAAAGACTCAAATACAGCCGTCGCTCCCGCCGGTAGCGGCGATAAGATTCCGGTCGTTGCAGGGGAACTACCTCCTGCTGGGCAGGCCGTACCACCCGCGAATAGCGAATTGTATGACCGGAACAATCAGGCCACCATCAATCCGTCTAAAGACCCCTTGGAATCCTCGTCTGAATGCCCGACGTGCGGAACAGGGGAGAAAAATGCGCAAAGGACACCCGCTCCGGCCGGCTTACCCTCTCCGGAATACGTAGCCGGTCTCAACAGTCGCATTTCCGGTGTCGCGACAGCCGCTCTCGAGAAAAACTCCGACGTTGTGGCTCTTGGCGGCGCGGATGTCGTCAAGGTGTGCGTCGCCGCACAAAATTGCCACGAGGTGACACCGAAGACCAAGGGGATCGAATCTTTTTTCGCGACCGGTGACGATATCAACGGGAAGTACTCGAAAATCGTTACCGACGCGACCTACACCGCCATCAAGAGTCAGGCTGGACTTGGACTCGTTGACCGGCCGAATCAGGACATTACGCGCGCGCGGACCGACACCTCCGTCGCCGGCGGCGATATGTGGAAGAAGGGAGATTCTACCGGCGGGTGGCAGGCGCTCACGTTCAACAACCGCGATCCGGACCGTCCTCTGTTGATGTGGACGAACAACATGTTGCCGACCGACAAGACGGCATCCGATATCGTGGTGTTCAAAGGTGATGGTACCGGTGTCCCCGTCCGGACGAACGGCGAGCTGGTAAATCCGGGCGGATTCGTATCACAGTTAGAAGACAGATTTACGACACCGAAAACGTACGACACGCTGTTCTCGGCCGTGGTCGGGACCAACAAATCGGAAAGTGACCGCGCCAATTTCAAATTGGCGGACCCTGCCTCACCCATTGGCGAGAGGACAGTCACGGTTGTCAACAACGACCGCACTTCGCTCGCGACACTTCCCGAACAGGCGTACAGCGCACTTCAGAATTGGGGTGACAAAGTGTACAAGAACGATTTTCAGGGCCAACTCAAACTGGCATCGGCCGACAAGTTGTCGTTTGCCCCATCCGATGCGTTTCCCAAAGACATCGGATTCGACCAGAGGTTCGCGCCCGCTGCCGGGCTGACACCGCTTACACCGGACAGACGATATGAAAAGCAGGAAGCATTGTTGACCGCCGCCCAACGGTATACACCCGAGTACTGGGCAAGCCTCCGCGAACCTGCGGTGATTGCAGACTTCGGTAAAATTCCAAATGACGATCGGGTAAAAGCGGGAGCGTACACCTACCTTCAGCCCGGCAACCAAATTGTTTGGATAAACGGAAACTACAAAACCGAGTGGCTCGCTCAATCCTTTAACCATGAGACCCTGCATTTGGTGGAGGGGCTCAGGAGAAATAATCGTTTTTATCCGACGGACAGTGACTGGGGAAACGCGATGTTTGGTGAGCAGTACGGAAAGGTATATGCAACGGAATCTGGAGTATCCTCTATTGCTTCGGCCGGAGGATATGTCAACTGTACCGAATATGACCGGCCCGAGGGGTTTCCTTCGTGCTACGCGTATAGCGGCGGCCCCATGGAACACAAGGCCGAAATGCAGATGCTCATCATGGGAAATTACAATCTCGCCTATCAGGAAGCGCAGAAAAATCCTTTTTTTAAAAAAGGATTTGACCTCATCATGCAGAGCCTATTCAAGGCGTCGAGTGGAACGATGACGGAGGAGTATCTGGCGTCACTGCGGCCCACTCTCACGTATACCGCGCTTCCAAAAATCAATATTCCGTTGACGACAAGGATTTTCATGGGCATCAACAGGAGGTAGTCCCGGGAGGCAGGACACACGTGCCTGCTGTAGATAACAAGACCATGCACTCATCGTGCGCGGTATGATGCGCGTGTATGACCCGCCGGCAGATGGTCGGACTGACACTTGTGTGTGTTGCGGTATTTGTGACCGGCACTTTTGCAAGCGCAGCGACAACCCCGGACAACTCAAACACATGCCCCGCATACGGCAAGACCGCGAAGGGTGTCGAGAAACGTCCGTGCCGGCCGGGCAGTACACACAAAATAACTTTCGGTGTCGGCGGAAAGTACACACCGGCGGTCGGCGTACAGTCACGATGCCTGACGCAGGACCAAGAAGCGCAGTACGTCAAAGACCGTGGTGCCACCTGTACGGTGGAGTACTGCACACCGGCTCAAGACGGCAAAGAGAAGTGCACAAAGAAAACAGTCAAGATTGACCTCAACAAAACGGACCCATATGGCGGAGTTTCCCCGTTCTCGCAACAAGCACAGGCCGACAGCGCGCGGTTGGCCGCATACTCGGCGATGAACGATACGGCCGCCGCGTACCGCGCGGGTAATATGGCAAAGGTCCAGGAGATTGCAAATCAGACCAAGGCCAATCCCGAGGTCAGTGCCCTCATCAACAGCGCGTTTTCAAACATCAAGTCCCCGGCTGCCGGAGGGGGTGCAGTAGGTACTTTGAGTGACGAAGCGAAACTGCAAGCAGTCATCGCAAGTCTTGACCCTCAAAAGTCCGGCACCGCACAACCTCCGAAAGATGTGGTCACCCCGAAGAGCGATACTATTGCCGCGGACGTTACGGTCGAGAAAGCTCCCAAAGACAACGCGAACATGCCGTGTCCTGCCGGCGCAGCTTGCGACACACAGGGGAAGACCGCCACTCCGGCGTCGACATTCTCGCCCGCGACCGAAGCAAACAAAAAAACCGCCACACAGCCGGCCCAGCCAACTTCATGGTGGGGCTCGGTCACCAACAAAGTGAGCGACTACCTGCCCGCCTCCGTCAACCGCTGGCTTGGCCTCGCCAATCCTCCCGACTTCCGGCCGTACGACCCCGCTACCGACGTGCCGCTTTTGGTGAAAGAAAACGACTCGGCCTCGTTGAAAGACAAGTTGCATTTAGACCCGTTCGACACACAAAGTCCCGTTGTGCTCATGAACAAAGACGTCAGTGTCAGTAGCGGCGAGACCGCATTGCAAGCGATGACAAAGAGACAATCACAAGCCGTGCAGACCGCGGACATTGACCCCGATACACCCGTTCCTTCCGGCGGCATTGTGGTCACGCCGCTCGATGCAAGTGGTAAACCGAATCTCGGCGCGTCACAAGTAATGGAAGCGGGCACGTGGAGAGATTTTCTCAACGAGGTAAATGGCAACGACAAGTACAACAACACCGTGATATCGGTGAATATACCGAGTTCGGAGCAGAAGACGGAGACTCCGGCGGGGGCGGATGTCACCCTGTCTTCGTTTGAAGACCTACCGGCATCGGTGAAAGAGGTGTTCCAAAAACAGGATGCTCCGAACAAGCTAGCTCCACCACAGGTGGCCGACAACCCTCCGCCGGGCACAGAAAGTCCGACGTTGGCCAACAACACTCCGGCAGGGAGTCCACAGAACGAGAGTCCGAAAGAATCTCCGGCACCACCGGCTCCGCAGCCTCCCACGCCCACTGTGGAGCAATCATCGCCGCCGGTGCCCACGCCATTGCCGGAACCGACGATGCTCCCGCCGGCTCCACCTGAAAAGGAAGAACAACCGCCGGATCCGCCCAAAGAGCCGCCGAAACCGGAAGAACCGAAGCCGGAAGAAAAACCGGTAGAACCGCCCGTGCCTGTTCTTTCCTCGCCGACCAAGTCAGCAGAATCCGTACCCACGCCACTGCCTGAGCCGGAGCTGAAGGACAAACTTCCCACACCAGAATCGACCACCCAATCGAGCAAGGAAGAGATTGAAGACTGCAAGGGCAATATCGACTGCAGGCTTCGAGATATCAGAAAATGGTTGGATGATTTAGAGCGCCCGAAAGAGCCTCCCAAAGAATCTTCGTTGACCACGCCATCATCGCCGTCGTCACTGAGTAGTCTATCCAGCTCACACCCACGATATGTTCCGGGCGAATCCAGCGAGAGTTTCCAAAAGAGGGTTGATGCGTGGTGGGAGCAATCGAGCAATCAGTCATTAGAGGATTTTATTAACAGTCGAGGTGGTCAGGTGGGTCAATGCGAAAGCTGTCATAACCCTCAGATGGGCGGAGGTGCCGGCCCGACGACGGACTATAAGGGAATCGGCATCAGAATACAGTACGAAAGAAAGGAAGTTGACGGCAAGGCCCTCCCGGGCGGAATGATTCTCAGTGTGTTTCCCAATACTCCGGCGGAGCAGGCGGGACTGCGGGCGGGAGACTTCTTGCTGACTCTTGACGGAGGGAAAACCTCCATGATCTCCGGGATTAAGGGGGAGCCCGGCACGTCGATCAAGGTCAGGTATTTACCACAAGGTGCAACGACACCGAAGACGGTAACGGTCACGCGGGCCATCATTATGTGTAGCGTCTACGGGTGTCCGTAGGAACTTACAGCAGTTTCGATTGCGCGGTCGTGGTATCGGCACCAAGGTGCTCGTAGGCTTTCTTTGTCGCGGTTCGACCGCGAGGTGTTCTTTCCAAAAGTCCGTTTTGCATGAGGTATGGTTCGTTCACTTCTTCAATCGTCGCTTCTTCCTCCGAGAGCGCGGCCGCAATAGTTTTCAATCCGACGGGGCCGCCGCCGAATTTTTCGATAATCACAGTAAGAATGTCACGGTCGGTCTGATTGAGTCCGCCTTCGTCTATTTCGAGAAGCGCGAGTGCCTTTTTTACCGTTTTGATATCCAATTTTTCTTCATTCACCGACGCGAAATCACGCGCACGTTTCAATAAATAATTCGCAGTACGCGGAGTCGAGCGCGAGCGGTGCGAAATTTCCATGAGCGAGTCTGCGTCAATGATGATATTCAATATTTTTGCCGAGCGGCGGAGGATTTCGGCGATTTCTTGATCGGTGTAGTACTGCAAACGGAACGTACCGCCCGAAAAGCGCGAGCGCAGAGGTGCGCTAAGCATAGAAATGCGCGTCGTCGCGGCAATCAGCGTGAACGGTGGCAATTCCAATTGCACTGTGCGGGCCGCCGGACCCTTGCCGATGACGATATCAAGCACGCCCGCTTCCATAGCAGGGTAGAGGACTTCTTCAATGGTGCGATTGAGGCGGTGGATTTCGTCTATAAAAAGGACGTCACCCGGCGAGAGGTTGGTGAGGATGGATGCAAGGTCGCCGACGCGCTCAATAGCGGGACCCGAAGTGCTCCGGAGATTTGCGCCGAGCTCTTTGGCGATGAGGTGCGCGAGCGTGGTCTTGCCCAAGCCGGGTGGACCGTAGAGGAGGACGTGCTCGGGCTGGTGATTGCGGCCTTTGGCGGCAGTGAGGAGGATGCGAAGGTTCTCCTTGATTCCTTCTTGGCCCACATATTCGGCCCACGAAACAGGACGAAGCGCCTGATCGAGGGAGCGGGGGGACTTTTCTATTGAATTTTCGGCTGGCTTGGTCATAATTCGGCTCTTTTGCCAGCGCTAGCTGGGAAACGAGGCGGGGACTTGCCCCGTTAGAGGCGAGTTTACGAGCTCTCTAATGGGGTTGACAAATGGCTCTAATATGCTATACTGGACTTTAGAAGCGGATATTGTCCGCTTTTTCCATTTCTATGGAGACGCACAGCTTTGGGCAATGGTGACTTTACCGAGGACGCGAAGGTTTCGGCTCTCGTCATCCTTAGGTCCCGGTCGCAACATTCTCCCGAATGCATTGCCCAAACTTGTGCGTCTCTTTACCCCGAACATAGTCGAGGGGCAACTAATTTGAACCATAACACCCGATTGCCAGCGCGCAATCGGGTTTTGTGGTCTAAAATTCTGCCTCAATAAAATGATTCGGACGTCGGCGTGTTACGGCCGACGTCCTTTGTCTTTAGGGGCGCGCGAGCTTCGGCATCTCGTCATCAATCATTCGTTCCAGTCGGGGCGTTGGGAATAGCAAGGTCACACGTTTGTCATGCGGATGTATTTTCTCACGAATCAGTCCGGTTGAGATTGCCTGCTTGATGATTTTTTCGCTAGTCTTCATGTGCAGAATGTGCATGCGCCGCATCGCCCCAGACTTGTTAAGCGGCTTGCCGTCATTTGCTGACACATACACATTAAGCAGAAGCAGAACCATCCCGTGTTCCGCGATGAGCCCATGGCCACCGAATTCTCCGTCAAACCATGAATGGTTGAAGATGTTCAACAACGCCGCAGCTGCTTTCAGCGCCGATAACCGCTGTCCTTGTCTCGTGTTATGTAACACGGGTAGCCTCCCAAGTGGCAGTTAAACCGTTACTGGAGGCAGTCTCCACTAGCAAGAAAACAAAGTCAATCAAGCGATTGTTTCCAACATCACTTCATCGTTGAGGTCCACCACGCGGGAGAGTTCGTCGAATGATGTCACGCCCTGCAATATTTTCACCGCGCCGTCTTGCGCCATGCGGCGGATTCTTGGGTTGCTGTATCTGACGATAATTTTTCCAATTGGATTTCGTTTCAGCCTCAGGAAACATGCACTTTCGCGCCCACGGCAGCGAGAATGCGTGATGCGGTTTTAAGCGTGGGGCTTGATTCGCCAGTCTCAAACCGGGCAATGGCCGCCTGCTGCATGTTGGCGCGTTTGGCGATTTGCGCCTGCGTGAGCTTCTTTTCAATACGCTTGCGGATAATGGCAAATCGCACCGCCCGCTCAAGGGCTCCCGCTTCGTAGAGCGTGCGGGTTTCTTTGTCTTTCAGGAGCTCGCGCCTCATGTGCTCAAACGGTACGTATCCGAGTTTCTTCGCTCGGGCCAGAAACGTTTTTTGTTCCTTGGTCGATCTTTTTCCCATGCGTACCATAATAACGAATACGTTATAATTACGCAAGCTCCCCGAATCTTCTGTGCGCTGTTCGCAGTTCTCGCGGTGGTATTTTGTTCGATTTCTTTACAAAGCCGTTTACTATGTACACCGTGTCTCCCGAAAAGCCATATAACAAGCGGACTTGGACAGAACCTTGAATGCGCAATTCAAACAGGTTAGCCGCAACTTTTTTACTGTCGGGCGGCGGGAGCAGTCGCCCAAACATTTCTAAGGCATCAAGTTGCTCCGTAGCTTTACTTTTCAGATCGGGCGGAAGTGTTTTTAGGAATTTTCTCACTGAATGATGGATACTCAGCGACGTCATAGTAGCTACGCAATCGTCTCCAACATCACTTCATCATTGAGGTCCACAACGCGCGAGAGTTCGTCGAATGATGTCACGCCCTGCAATATTTTCACCGCACCATCCTGTGCCATACGGCGGATGTTCTGGTGTTTGGCGGCGTGCCAGATGTCGCGCTCGGACGAGGTGTGGCGCACGCACTCTTCGATTTCTCTGTCCATCAAAATCACTTCCACCACGGCGATACGGCCCTTGTAGCCGAGGCCGCCGCACTTTTCACAACCCTTCGGCACCCACATCTGCTCGCGATTCGCCGGCAGGTCTTCGGTGTGCGGGACGTTTTTGAGCAAGAAATTCATTTTCTCGAGCTCTTTGCCGGTAATCGGCGCGGCTTGCCGGCAATTGGTGCATAGTTTTCGCACAAGACGTTGTGCCATCGCGCATGTCACCGCCGCGCCGAGCACTTCGGCGGAGACACCCATGTCGATGAGGCGGGGGAACGTACCGCCGGCGTCGTTGGTGTGCAGTGTGGAGAAGACGAGGTGGCCCGTGAGCGAGGCGTGCACGGCGGTCGCCGCCACTTCTGCATCGCGGATTTCGCCGACCATTATCACGTCGGGGTCTTGGCGCAAGGTAGAGCGCAATCCTTGCGCGAATGTGTAGTCTTTTGAAACTTGGGTCTGCACGATACCGGGGAGGTGATACTCGACAGGGTCTTCGATGGTGACGATTTTAATTTCCGGTTTGTGCACTTTGCGCAAGAACGCATAGAGCGTCGTCGTCTTACCGCTCCCCGTGGGCCCCGTGTTCAAAATCATGCCGTTGGGCTTCGCGATTTCGCGGTCGAAAATATCCATCAGGTACTTGTCGAAGCCGAGCGCTTCCATCGGGAGTGCGATGGTGGTCGGGTCCAAGAGACGCATGACGATGGTTTCCGCATACGAGCCGGGAAGGACCGAGGTGCGTATTTCGACTTCCTTGCCGCCGACGACGATGGAGAAGCGGCCGTCCTGTGCCGCGTTTTTTATGTTGAGCTTGAGACCCGACAAGAGTTTGAGACGCGAGGATATGAGCGCATAGGTCGGTGTGTCGAAGACAAGAACCTCGACAAGCACGCCGTCGAGACGGTAGCGCATGCGCACGCCTGCCTCTTCGGGCTCGAGGTGCACGTCGGAGGCGCCGAGGCTAAGCGCTCCGGCCATAATGATTTCCAAGACGCGCGAAATGCGATGCGTATCTTTGCTCTTGGTGTGTGAATTGATTTCCACGCGCACGTCGTCGAGGGTTTTGAGCTTTTGCAACATCTGCTGAATGGTGTCGTTGGAGAGCGTGAGAATACCGGCTTCCGTCTCGGTCGCGTATGAAATATCGTGGAAGCGGTCCCACGCATGTTCGAGTGAGGCCTGCGAGACGATAAACCGCCGCGGTTCGTAGCCGAGGTGCTCGAGGTCTTTGAGTATCTCCAGTGCGTCGGCCCGCTCGGGTGCGCGCATTCCCACGAAGAGCAGTTTGTTCACTTTGTGGAACGGTGCCACCTCGGCCGCGCGCGCCTGTGCTTCGGGCACAAGGCGAAGCGCGTCGGTGTCAATGGACTTGTTGGTGAGGTCGACGTACTCGACGCCGTACTTACCGGCAAGCATCGCCGCGAGCTGCTCCTCCTCTTTGGCACGAAGCTCACGCAGACGCTCCTCCTGTTTTTTCTCGTTGAACTGCGTCATTGTCCTTGTATTGTACACTGGCGGGATGCAGGAACGGACAGACTCGGGTGAGCAATTGAAATCGTTGGCGCAGAAATATGTGCATGCGCTGTCTCCGCGCTCACGTGCGACCATCGTTGCACTCTCCGGTGAGCTTGGGGCGGGGAAGACCACGTTCGTGCAGGGAGTTGCCGCGACGCTCGGCATACGTGAGACCGTCGCAAGTCCGACGTTTGTTATAGAGAAAGTGTATGAGTTGGAGGGACAAAAATGGGAACGGCTCATACATATAGACGCATACCGTCTGAAAAGTGCGCACGAGCTTGAGGTTCTCGGCTGGAAAGAAATCACCGCGGACTCCGCGAATCTCATACTGCTGGAGTGGCCGGAGAGGGTTCCGGAACTCATACCACGAGACGCTCTCCGCGTCTTCATAGACATCGAAAATGACGGGCGTATCATCTCAATTGACTATGGCGGCAAAGAAAAAAACTGAAACCTCTGGCAAGAAACTTCGACTCGTCTTGCTCGACAGTCACGCGATTTTGCACCGCGCGTACCACGCGCTCCCTGATTTTTCTTCAAGCAAGGGCGAGCCGACGGGCGCACTCTACGGGCTCATCCTAATGCTCCTCAAAATCAAGAGCGACTTGAAACCCGATTACATCGTCGCCGCGCGCGACTTGCCCGGTACGACACATCGTCACGAACTTTTTGCGGACTACAAAGCGAAGCGCGTGAAAGCCGAGGATGAGCTTGTGGCACAGCTCGAGCGCGCGCCGAAAATATTCCAAGCGTTCGGCATCCCCGTCTACCAAAAAGAAGGGTACGAAGCCGACGACGTATTGGGGACTATCGTCAAACAGATACGCACGCGCGCCGATATCGAAACCATTATCGCCTCGGGCGACATGGATACGCTCCAGCTTGTGGGCGAGCGGGTAAAAGTGTTTACCCTGCGCAAAGGACTCTCCGACACAGTGCTCTACGACATCGACCGCGTGAAAGAGCGTTACGGATTCGGACCCGAGCACGTCGTCGACTACAAGGCACTGCGCGGCGACCCGTCCGACAACATTCCCGGCGTCAAAGGCATCGGCGAGAAGACGGCGACCGAACTCATTCAGCAGTTCGGCTCCGTAGATGCGATATACAAGGTGCTCAATAAAAATCCGAAAGAGTTGGAGAAAGCCGGTGTGAAGCCGCGCGTCGTCGAGCTCTTGCGCGCGGGTAAGGAGAGCGCCGCGTTTTCCAAACAACTCGCAACGATTCACCCCGATGTGCCGGTACATTTCTCACTGCCGGACCACAAGTGGGACATGCCCGAGCATGTCGCGACTATCGATGCGCTGTGCGACGAACTCGAGTTCCGCTCCGTCAAAGAGCGTCTGCATAGCGTGCTTCACAGCGGCGAAGCGAAAGCGGAACCTGCGGACGAGACATCGGTGAACCCGGCGGCGCTCGAAGAAGCGTCGGTCGCGCTGTGGCTCCTGCGCAGCGACCTCACCACGCCCACACTCGACGACATTCTGCAGTACGCGGAAACGAAAGATTTTGAAAAGGCGCGCGAGAAAATATTTGCCGACCTCAAGAAAACAGGACGGCTCGCGGAGGTATACGAACACATAGAAAAGCCGCTCATTCCGGTCGTGCATTGCATGAACGAAACGGGCGTCTATATCGACGTACAATATCTTGCGGGTCTTTCAAAAGAGTACGGAGATGAGCTCGGCACAATCAGTGCGCGAATCTACAAACAAGCGGGACACGAGTTCAATATCAATTCACCAAAGCAGCTTGGGGTGGTCCTGTACGACGAACTCAAGATAACGCCCGCAAAACAGAAGAAGACGGCGACCGGCGCGCGCACCACTCGCGAGGAAGAGCTCGCAAAGATGTCGGATCTGCATCCGGTTATTGCCGATATTCTTGCGTACCGCGAACTGCAAAAGCTCCTCTCGACCTACATCGAGAAAATCCCCCCGCTCATAGCAGACGACAAACGACTGCATGCGCAATTCCTCCAGACAGGTACGGTGACCGGCCGCATGGGATGTCAGGACCCGAATCTCCAGAACATTCCCATCCGCACGGAGTACGGCAAACGCATCCGCTCCGCGTTCGCGGCCGAAAAGGGCTTTATTCTGGCCGCAATAGACTACTCGCAAATAGAGCTGCGTATCGCGGCGGGTCTTTCGGGTGACGAGAAGCTCGTGCGGGTATTCAAAGAGGGTCGCGACGTACACACCGAGGTCGCGTCGAAAGTATTCAACGTGCCGGCGGACAAGGTGGACTACGAAATGCGTCGCAGGGCCAAGATAATAAATTTCGGCATTCTCTACGGCATGGGAGTCAATGCGCTACGCGCGAATCTCGGCGAGGGAGTGTCCCGCGACGACGCGGCGCGCTACCTCGACGGTTATTTCAAGAATTTTTCCGGCCTCGCGCGTTTCATCGAAAAGACGAAAGCCGACGCCGCGCGACTCGGATATACCGAGACACTCTTCGGCCGTCGGCGGTATTTCAGCGGATTCAAATCTTCGTTGCCGGGTCTGCGTGCGCAGGCCGAGCGCATGGCGATGAACGCTCCGATGCAGGGCACGCAGGCCGACATCATCAAGCTCGCGATGGTGGAGGCGGATACGCTCATCGAAAAAAACGGTTGGCGCGACAAAGTGCGGCTCCTGATGCAGGTGCACGACGAGCTTGTGTATGAAGTGGATGAAAAAGACGCGGAGCAAATCGCGCACACACTTCGCGATGTGATGGAGGGTGTCGCGGATGCGAAACTCCTCAGCGGCGTGCCTATTGTGGCGGAGATTGCTCTGGGGGAGAATTGGGGAACAACAAAACGCATTGCACGCTCATAGCCATGCTTTACTTTTTTACCGGTACGGATACGGAAACACTTCGCGGGAAGATGAGCGCGGCTGTCGGAAAGTTTTCCAAAGGGAAAAATATCGTCCGCATTACCGATGCACACTCTGCCGCCGACCTCGATGCGGCGCTCGGCGGCGCGGGAATGTTCGGAGATGAGCGCGTCGTCGTTCTCGACAACGTGCTCGGTAACGAGGAATTGCGGGAGCGGCTTCTTGCCCGTCTCAAAGATATCGCAAAGTCTGACGACGTATTTTTTATGCTCGAGAGCGGCATTGATGCGGATACGCGCAAGTCGGTGGAGAAGTATGCGGAGAAGACGGAGCGATATGACGCACCAAAAAAAGAGCGCGACAACTCAATATTTTCATTGGCGAACGCGCTCCAACGGGGACAACGCAAAGAGCTGTGGGTCGGCTACCAGCGTGAATTGCTCAAAGGAAGCGCGCCGGAGGCGATTCACGGGACGCTATTTTGGGCCGCAAAACAAGCGTTTTTGCGCTCCGACACCCCCCGCAGCCGCGAACTCGTCGCGCGGCTCGCCGGACTTCCTCATGAAGCCCGCCGCAAGGGCTTTGACCTCGAATATGCACTCGAGCATTTCGTGCTGTCTCGAGTGTGATATCGTTTTGGTACATGACGCTCACAAAGCAGTCGGTTATCTTTATCGTCGGATTTGTTGCGTTAGGTTTTTTCTTGTTCGCACCGCGCGTGGACGCCGTCGGTTTGGAAGCAGACGCAATGTGTAATCCCGTCATCCTGCAGTGTGGTTGCGGACAAATAATGGGTTCAAAAGGTTGTATCGGCGGTCCCAACATGTGGAAATGCCCGTGCTATGACACAACGAACACATTTGGTTCCAGCGGAATATGTGTTGCCCCCATGAAGTGTTTAGCACAATCCACCGGCGGACCTGATGGATTTGGACTCGACATCGTGAAATCCATGCTCGGCGAGCTTATGAAAAAGCTCATGCAAGGCGGCGGAGGCGGCGGAGGGGGAGGTGGCGGCTCCGGCACCGGCCCCGACGGCACAGGCGGTCCGACCGGCTGCGGCTCATACGTCGCGACGTCCGATGTCACTCAAGTTTCCACGTCTAATACCGGAGGCGTTTGCTATTACTATCAATCGCCGGTCTCGAGCCTGCTCAGCGGGAACGATACGACCAACGGCAATGGGTTGAGTCTGTCCGAGCAGCTCAATGCACTCACCGATAATAACGCGAACACGCTTACAAACAACAACGCCAACACGAGCGACACGCTCAATCGTCAGTTAAACGCGCGCGTCTCCACTTCCACACCGACAACTACGCGGACAATTTTGACGCAAGGCGTTCAGGGCGCGCTCATATCCGGAATCCGCGGCGACATGCAGGTCTTCGGCAACGGAGTCACCATTTTGGCGGCCTCGGTGGATGCAAGCGGCAACAGCAGTACCGCCGGATTCTACGGTGCGAGCTCCGTTACGGGTCAGCCGGTGAATACGATAGTAAATCTCTGCAAGGGCCGTCCGTGGTCGAAACATATGCTCTCGTATGCACTCCCGCCGACGTTCTTTGACAGTCTGTGTATCATGCGCGGATATTCAGTGGGGACCGCGCCCGCCGCCGCACCAAGCGTCAAAATAGTGCAGAAGGTCGCCACCTCCAGCGCCGCCACCACGACGGCTCCCGTTCTGCCGCCCAAAGTCAGCATCTGGTCGGTGCCGCCGACCGTGCCGCTCGGCTCGCGTACGTCGATATTTTGGACTTCACAGGGCGTGAAGGACTGCACGATTACGTCGCCCGACGGCGCCTTCTCCCAAACGGCTCCCGCCGGAAGCGCTTCGACGGTGGCGCTCACAAAAACGACGGCGTTCACTATTGCCTGCGTCGCTCCCGACGGAAAGCCGTTTACCGACTCCGTGACAGTGAACCTTTCGCAGTAAAAGGACGCTTCATCAAAATATACACTTGGGCAATTTGAGTTTCCGCGGGCGTGCTATCATTTTAACTACATGGTAACGACAATGAGGCAACAGATTTTCCTCGGTGCGATTATTGTTGCGTGTTTGTTTGTTTTTACTCCGCGTGCGGCCGATGCGGTCGGCTTGGAAGGGGATATTCTTTGCGGAACGAAATACTGTTATCCGGGAAACTGCAAACAGAATCCGAAAGATCCGAAATGTGTACCGTGCCCGACCGTAGCTTGCCCCGACAATACGAACGGGTACAAGACTCCGGCGACATGCGTCAGTAGCAAGCCCGGCAAGTGCGAGGCGAAAGGCGCGGCGGGCGGTGACAAGTTCGGACTCGATTTGGTCAAGCAGGTTCTCGGAAGCCTGATGCAAAAACTCATGCAAGGCGGTCAGGGTAGTGGGAGCGGCAGTGGGAGCGGGTCGGGTTCGGGAGGCGTACCTATAGACAGGACTCAGCCGACCTGCTCACTCACGTCCACTGTAGACGGTACGGACGCCTCAAGTACGAAGGCGACGCTTTCGTGGACGTCTTCGTCCGACGTGACGAGCGCGACAATCAGTCCGGATATCGGTTCGGTGCCGCCGAACGGCTCACAGCGAGTGTCAGTCACCGAGCCGCTCGCTCTCTACAGTATGACGGTGACGGGGCCCGGCGGAACGGGCGCTTGTTACAAAACAATTTCCGGACCCGGAGGAGGCGGTGAATGCACCGACATCAGTCGGGCACTCGGGACGTGTGGAGGCGGGGGCGACGGCACGGACACCACGACGGGGGATTTGAATGTGGAGGTCGCAAGAGGTGACGTGCCGTTCCAAGCGGTGTTCTCGGTGTCCGCCGGAGCGTGCAGGACAGCCGATTTGTTGCTCGACTACGGCGACGGCAGTTCCCCTGTGACGGTGTTTGTCGCGAACGAAACCACTATGCCCGCCACGTGCACCGGCGAGTCCGTTTCCGCTTCACCAGAGCACACATATCACAACGCCGGCTCCTACACAGCCGAGCTCACCAATTCGGCAACACGCTCGGCAGTATCGTCGGTAAACATCACCGCAACCACCCCGCCGCAGGACGAAGACGAAGACGGAGACAACACGACACGTCCCGCGGCAACCAACACGTTGCCGGTCATTGTGCCGCAGGGTGTGATACAAGGACTTACCTCGGGGGTGAGCGGCGACATTCAGATACTGGGAAGCGGCGGCACGATACTCGCGGGTTCGGTGGACCCGAGCGGCAACAGTGTCACCGCGGGTTTCTTCGGCTCAAACACGTACACCGGCCAGCCGACCGGGGTCATCGTCAATCTCTGCAGGAGTCGTCCGTGGGCGGGCAATATTCTCTCGTACATCCTTCCGGCTTCATTCTTTGACAGTCTGTGCGCACTGCGCGGCTACCAAGTGGGCATACCGAAGCCCGCCACCCCGACAGTTACCGTTTTCCAGAGTGGTCCAAAAAAGGCGAAGGCGACCACCGTCGCGACGACAACAACGCCGGTAGTCCCGCCGAAGGTGAACATCTGGGCGGTGCCGGCATCCGTGCCGCTCGGCTCGCGTACCTCGGTATTCTGGAGTTCGCAGGGCGTGACGAACTGCACTGAAACGTCGCCCGACGGTAGCTTCTCGCAGAATTCGCTTAGCGGCGGGGCTTCCACAGTCGCACTCACCGGCGCAACAACGTTCACGATGTCCTGCATCGCCCCCGACGGCTCGCATGTGACGGATTACGTGACGGTGAATCTCTCTATCTAATTCGAGCTTTGCATTCTCTGCGTGTCAGCGGTAAAACCCCGCTTATGCTATATTTCGTTCCATCGCCGCCCATAGCTCAGTTGGTAGAGCAGCGACCTTTTAAGTCGACGGTCCCAGGTTCGATCCCTGGTGGGCGGACAAAGATTACAGCGGCAAGTCGAAGGCGATAGCGCCGGCGCCTGTTACCACAAGCGAGAGACACATGACGAGCGCGAGGAGCGCCGTCGAGCGTGGACTCGTGCGCAGTGAGGGCACAAAATATCCGGCGAGAATGAGAGCGCCCGCGCACAGCGCGACAGCTTGCGTCCATGCGCCCGCGACGAGTGCCGCGGCGACGGCGATTTCGACAATGGCGAACACACGCATCGTGAGAGACGGCTCTGAAATGTGCCGCCACGACGCACCGGCAAACAGAATGGCGAGCGCAATGCGGATGATAAACGCCGAAAGCGGAGCAAGAAACAGTATTTGCGGGAATAGTGAAAGCATATGGGTAGGTGTTAGCTCTCAGCTTATAGCTTTTAGAAAATACAACAAGAGGGTAGCATGCATGGATGGAAATATCGGTACTGCTACATAATATACGCAGCGCGCACAATGTCGGTTCAATATTCCGCACGTGCGACGCCGCAGGTGTTTCGCGCGTGTATCTCACCGGCTACACGCCGGCGCCGACTGACCGTTTCGGACGTGCGCAAAAAGATATCGCAAAAACGGCCCTCGGCGCCGAGCGCAGCGTGCCGTGGGAGTACCGCAAAAATCCTTTCACCGTTATCTCAAAATTACGCGACGAGGGCCGACATATCGTTGCGGTTGAACAAACTCCGCGCTCCATCGATTACCGGAAGTTCAAAAGCGGGAAACCCACTGTGTTTGTTCTCGGAAATGAAGTGCGCGGGATTTCGAAAAGCATTTTGAACGCGTGCGACTCGGTCGTGGAAATCCCCATGCACGGAAAGAAGGAATCACTCAACGTCTCCGTCGCGGCGGGGATTATTTTGTTCGCCGTTGTTCGTTGAAAGGACGGGGCACACGTTCTGAAGCCGAGGACTGTTTGAGCGGAGCGAGTTCCGCAGGCAAGGGACGTGTGTCCCGTCCCAACACTAGTAGCTTATCGCGGCGACCGTGCGCCCCTGCGCGTCAAGGAGGCGGATGATGTCGTGCTGATTATCCCAAAGCTCGGAAGCGGACGAGAGGTAGATGCGCCACGTGTCGAGCTCAAATGACGACCGTGAGCGCTCAATGTCAACGCAGTTGCTGTAGGTAAACGTATTCACGAGGTACGCGCGACAGCCCGGCGTGAGCGAGGACGGCAGATTGACGGGGAAGCTACACTGCGGCAGTGAACGCGCGAAATCCATACAGTCGCTTCCGTATTGGTGAAGATTTTCGGCGGTGAGCGGAGCGAGCTCGGAGGACGCGGGGCACGCATTTGCAAGCGCAGGGTCAAACGACTGCACCTGCTCCAAAAATCCGGTACAGCGGTTTTCGCGGAATGAAACGCCGACGGGCGAGGGGCCAGTCACGACAAGCGCGGTTTGCCCCGGAGCGAGTACGACGGGTGAGAGTTGATTCACGACGCCGATAATAAACGGTGCCGCCGCGCCGGGAATGGGTACGCGCACGCCGCTTACCATGCTCTGTAGCGACCATCCTGTGAGCGGGACGGCCGAAATGCCTTCGCGTGCGTCGAGCTCCAGATATTCGTGAACGGTACCGCCTTCTCTCGCGTTTGCCTGCGAGAGCGCGACCATGCCGCGATAGGGCGAGGGGACTCCGTACGAAGTCTGCGTGCCGCCGCTAGCCGCGCCCGTCTCTTCAGGTGTCTGGTCGAGCTGTGCATCTCCCGCATCGGTGAGACCGGAGATATCAGGCCCCTGCGGAATGGCGCTCTGCCACGGGAGATTGATTTGATACGTAGACGTCGCGTTGCCCCAGATGATGTCAATGGGATTCGGAATGGTGCGTACGAAGTTTCTGACGCTGGTAAATCCGCCGGCCCACAACCACAGGAGAATAAGCAGAATGACGGCCGAGATGAGTACCCACTTGATAACGGTCCGTATCATATAAGCATTATACGTTCCTCTTGAGAATCTTGCCGAGCTCTTCGCGCACTACTTCACCCTCATTCCACGGACATTTCTTCCCGTCAGGTGCGCTTATTTCCGTATCTATCCCCATGCCGGTAATCAAAACGACAACGTCGTCTTGATTACCCCGAGCTTTGTCGAGGGGTGCGCCCTTCGACAAGCTCAGGGCGATTTCGAGCGCCCTCGAAATCGCCGCGCGTCTGTCCAAAATAATTTCCGGTTTCTTGCTCATGCCACGGGCGATGTCGCCGGCGATTTTTTCCGGATTCTCATCATACGCGACGTCGTTCGTCACTATGACAGTTTCGCAATAAGTCTCGGCGAGCTTTCCGAGTACGGGGCGTTTCCACTTGTCGCGTCCTCCGCCGGTGCATCCGAATACACATATTTTTTTTGCAGAGCCGAAAGTTTTGTACAAGTTTTCAAGCGCTTCCGGTGTGAGCGCATAGTCCACGACTACGGCAAACTCCTGCCCAGCATCAATGCGGTCCATGCGGCCGGGGATGTTTGTTATTCTTGCGATGCCTTTTTGTATCGCGTCCGCTCCGATGCCGAGTGCATGAGCCACTTCCGCCGCCGCGAGCGCGTTTTTGATATAAAACTGACCGCCGAGCTTGACGGACATTTCGGTGCCGTCAAACGTAAAGGTGCCGCCCAATTCGTCGGCTTTCCACGGCGCCTGTTTATTCAGAGAAAATGCGCGCCGCTTTTCCACGCGGAGCGCGAGATAGCGGGCACCCTGCGAGTCGTCACCATTCGCTACGATGATACGCGGCCGTTTACCCGACCGCTCCAGTGCACGGCCGATTTCGAATTTTGCGTCCGCGTAGGCCGCAAATGACCCGTGCGATTCGATATGCTCCGGCGAGAGATTGGTGAACACGAGCGCGTCCAGCTCGATGCCGCGGTGCCGGTACTGCTGTACGCCCTCCGAGGTCATTTCGACTATCGCTACGGTACAGTCGCTCCGGAGCGCGCGCCGGAAGAATCGTTGGATAAAAAACCTGCCGGGCATGGAGCGGCCGGTTGAGGGCAGAGAATGAGTGTCGATTTTGACGCGGATGGAATTCGACATAGCCGTCTTGTGTCCGGCCGTTTCGAATATTGAGTTGATGTATTCGGCGGTCGAGGACTTACCATCCGTTCCGGTGATACCGATGACGGTGAGCCGGCGCGACGGGAATCCGTACACGAGTGCGCCGAGAAGCGCGAGAGAGAAGTGATATGCCGAGAGCAGCGGAGACGGCGTGAGTCGTCGGAGGAGTTTCTTGATACCGGACATGACTATTTTTTGCCGAGCAGTCTGAGCGCCGCACGCAAACGGTCACTCCCGCCTTCGATGTCGTTGGGTACTTTGCGCAGTGCGTCGCGCGCTTCTGCCGCCGAGTACCCGAGGCTCCGCATCGCTTCGAGCGCCTCTTGGTCGCCCTTGAGCGCAGCGGGGGAATCTCCCATTTCCGCGACCACCTTGTCTTTGAGTTCAAGCACAATTTTCTCGGCCGTCTTTTTGCCGATGCCCGACACGGTGGTGAGATAGCCGGCATTGCCCGCGGATATTGCGCTTCGCAGTGTCTCGACCGATGCGATGTCGAGAACGGCGAGTGCGGATTTTGGGCCGATGCCAGAGACCGTGAGCAGGAGTTCAAAAAAACGCAGCTCCTCTTCGTGCAAGAATCCGTAGAGGTCGAGCGCGTCTTCGCGCACCGCAAGATAGGTCCAGAGCGAGACCGCGCCGCCAACCTTTGTTCTCGCAAGGGTTTCTTTGAGTACCGCGACTTTATAGCCGACACCACCCACGGAAAGAACGGCGAATCCCGTGCGGATGCTATGCACCGTGCCTTCGAGGTAACCTATCATAAGGTAAGTATCAGGTATCAAGTGCCAAGTAGCAAACAAGTATCAATCCAAAGTATCAAAGACCGTACCACTGTTTACCTGATACTTGATACCTGCGACTTGATACTTCCGCCCATAGAGTGTAGTATCGGCGGCACATGGCAAATACATCTTCGGCAAAAAAGGCCCAGCGCGGGAGCGTACGCAAGTACGTTTTTAATGCGCGCCGCAAGAAGGCGATGAAGGATGCCGTCAAAGAGCTCGGCAAACTCATCACCAAGAAAAGCGCAAAAGATGCCGTTGCCGCTCTTCCGGAGCTCTACCAGACGATAGACAAGGCCGCCAAGAACGGCACCATCAAGAAGAACACCGCGGCCCGCATGAAGTCGCGTCTCACCAAGCGCGCCGCCGCGCTCGCCAAGTAGCTTCTCCTTCTGTCAGTCGCGGCGAACAAACGCCGTGTGTGCTAGAATGTCCTTTCTATGTTGAAAGAGTTGCAAGACATGGGACTTTCCGAGAAAGAGGCGCGCGTCTACCTCGCCGCTTTGGAATTGGGACAGACGACAGCAGAAAAACTTGCGAAACACGCCAAGGTCAATCGTTCGACGACCTACGTACAGCTGGAATCGCTCATGAAAGTGGGTCTCATGAGCACGCATGAGGAGGGCAAGAAAACGATGTTCGCACCCGAGTCGCCGGAGCTCCTGAAGCGCCTCCTCGTCAAACAAAAAGACGAGGTGAGCATGAAAGAAGGCCACCTCGCAGAACTGTTGCCGGCCCTGCTTCAGCAATACGAGGGCGCGGGTGAGCGCCCCGTGGTACGTTTTTTCCCCGGCAAGGAGGGAATCGCTACGGTGCGTGAGGAAGTCTTGAGTACGAAAGACAAACAACTGTACGTAATAATGTCCTCCGACAATATGTCGAAGCTCTTCAGTGAAAAAGAGCTTGACGGCTATACCGCAAGACGAACGGCTCTCAATATTAGCTCGAAGGCCATTTATACGCACCGCGGCTATTTCGACCAAGCCGGAGCCGACGCACTCACCGAACACCGGTTTCTGTCCAACCTGCCGCTCACTATCGATATCCGCATATTCGACGACAAAACCGCACTTTTTTCTCTTCAGGGCGCGCTTTTCGCCATGGTCATTGAAAGCAAGCAAATCGCTTCGAGTATGAAAATGATATTCAACCTGTTGTGGAATCAAGGAGAGCGTTCAAAGAGGGACACGAAGAGATAAAAAATGAAGGCCGGGATGTTGAGTCCCGGCCAACGATGTTATTGCAACAGAACTAGGTTCCACTGCGAGCGAACAGCAAGAGCGTATCGCGATTGACGCTAACGCTGATCGCCGCCGTCCAAGTCGCCGCCGCGCGGAATTTCGCAACCGTTCCAGCCAAGGCCCAACAGAAGAGCCGAATGCTGACGCATGAGTGGCGCGTCGGCGGTGGAAGCTGGCGATGCCGTCATTGCGACGGCCGTTTTCGGTTTCATGCTTCTCTCCTTGCAAGCGGGTCATCGATTTGAATTGAACATGTGGTTAGGACGAGACCCCAATCCCAGTCCGGTGTTCCCGAGAGGGAGACACTCCAGGACTTTCCACATACGGAGCATATCTTAGTCAGTGTATTTTGACAAGTGCTGGGCCTGTGGATATCGCTATTTGTTATACAATACTGATGTTTATATATGTCAAATAGGGCTCTATTTAGAGCCAAAATGTACTTATCCACACCGCATCTGTCAACGCGTGTTGACAGAATTACAGCTGGGTATAAAGTGCAGATGTCTATGGGAAATAACAACAGAGCACCGCCGTAGGTACTAGGTTGTCAGTACTCGGAGACGGATGGAGGAATTACAAGGTTTGCATAAAGAAAACAGATTATGAAGAGCAATACGGGCCCGCCGAGCAAAGAGGAGGGGGAAGAAGAGGAGAAAGAGGTCGAAGAGGAAACAGAGAGACAGGGAGGAAAAGGAGGAGGGGACTAGCTTACCAACTAACAAGGACACTATGGAACAGACACAAAGTAGGAACCATGGGCCGCCGGGAAAGGCGAAGAGAGTCAGGAGAGAAGAAATTATAAGCAAAAAACAAACGTCGTTATGAAAAACATAATGTTCCCACCCCGGGACGAGAATGAATAACATGAGTACCGAGGGTGGCCAGGGGCCGCCGGGCGCCCACGAAGAAAATCGTCCGACACCGAGGTAGCTCAACGGGCAGAGCATCAAGTTCGGAACTTGACCGCGGAGGTTCGATTCCTCCCCTCGGAACAACAAAACACAGGGGCTCCCATGGGAGTCTCTGTGTTTATGTACACGAGGGAGCGAGACATCTGCATGTCTCGCGTGAGGATTCGAACGCCGGAGCGATGTGCGACGAGCTCGTCGCACCGCGAGGCGGTGCCCAGACAAGGCCGCGCGACGGCGCGGCCTTAGTCGAGGGAGATTCCTCCCCTCAGAACAAATACGTTCAAGAAACCTTTTTTGCCACCAAGAGGCCGAGTTCTTTGCCAAATTTCGACGACATCGCCCGGCCCAGCATATCGAGGTCAACGGTCAGACGCTGTTTTCTTGTGGGCTTCGGGTCTATGAGGACAGCCGTGTGTGACTGAGAGTCGATAGATTCAATAAGAGCATCATGAATCCGTGGGGCCGACTCCTTTCCTGAGTGGATCTCATGAGAGTGGTATTCAACCCATACGTCCCGATCATTCTCAATATGTTCCGTGATGAGAGCAAACAAGTCTCCGATTTTAGAATGTGTGTATGCTTCAAACACCAAGCCGATGTTCTTGTTCTTGAGTAGTGCGTTGATTTTGTCGCAGGAGTTGATAGTGGAAATTCCCTCGTCAAAATTAAAGCGCGTCATTATGGGCATGTCGGTGCGGAACGCGTCCACGTCGTCGGAGCCAATTTTCGCGCCGAGCCTGACCGCCAAGTCCTCCTGGTCGTGTAAGCCGAATCCGTTGCGGTAGAGCGTCATTTGCAAACACGCAGCGGCACAGCATTTCGGCTTTTGGATAAGCGGAATGTACCTAGGATTCAAAGTAATTGCGCTCATGAAATCGGTGCGCAAATCGTAGCATTCCCCGCAAGGGCGGCAATTGATTCCGTCAAAATGCGTTGACTTTTTCTGGCAAGCTCGCCTCACATCGCTCGTAAAGAGACGGAATATATAGTATTCTCTCTTTGTTTGATATAAGCTCCCGTCGTTCAATGGATAGGATATATCCTTGCGGAGGATACGATGTTGGTTCGATTCCAACCGGGAGCACCAGATACGCTTTGAAGCCCAAGAGGTAGCGCCCCTTTATTGGTAGATATCGTGTGAGCCAATGTCGAGAAACACGACCTCATCCTTTTTCTTGTCGAGAAACTCAAACAAAATCCTATATCGTTGGCTGACGGAAAAACTCCATTGTTTCTTGAGCTTACCGTGGAGGCGATGCGTATCGAGGCGCGAATCGAACGCATCATGGCGAAACAGTGCGATACGCCCATCGGCGAGTCGTTGTAACTGCGATTCCAGGTTTTTGTAGCTACGACGATATCGTGGATGGACGTAAATCGTCATGCCGTTAGGATTGTTATGAAAGCCTCGCCAGTTTACCTGCGCGACGAAGTTTTTTTGCTTCTCGCGACCATTCCAGCACGTTTTCCTCGGATACTGAATTACCGGCACGAGCAATAAGCTCATCGAACTCCTTTTTGGGGATCACAACGAGGTCGTCGTTGCCCGCCAGCTTTTTTGGGATTGTTATCATTGCCATACGCCCGAATTATAGCATATCGTCGTTTTTTCCACATTTCGCGCAGTTATTCGCATTGCACGAGAGGCCTCTGGGGCGCATCATAGGGATATGTTTTCGCGCTTCAACCGCGGCCTGCCTGTGCGTATGCAACGCACGCAGACAGGCTCTTCGGTCCTTGCCGCACTTGTGCTTGTCGGAGGCCTCGCCGTTGCCACACTTGCAGTGCAAGCTCTTTCGGGCCCGCAGAATCCGCAGGCGCAGTCGGCGGCAGGCAGTGTGTGGGATAACGCGCAACAACCGACAGTCACCAACATGACGGTGTCGGCGCCAACAACCCCCACGTCAGCCGCGGGCGCATCAATTTCGAATAACTCACCAAAGGATTGCAACGCAGCAAAGCAAGTAGCCCTCAATAAGACATCAGATCCAACCGCTCGAAGCACCGGCAGTGGCAAGTCGGGCATATTGGACTCGTGTCACGGTGCATATTTGATATCGGGGAAAACTGGCAAGAGTGTGAGTGATTACCAGTGCGTTGGACGAAGCGGGTCAGCCCTGATTGTCAACGGTACGGTGACCGTGGTATCTAGCGCTGACAAAGGAGTAAAGGACGGTACGTGTAACATCAAGGTTTGCAACGGTAGTATGGCAGAAAGTAGCTGCGCAGCCGCTAAGCTTTACAACGGAGGCGTTTTCTCATCGTTGGTGAATGGTGCTCCAGTACTAAATAATTCACCCATAGCACAAACGATGAATTACGGATACGGCCAGACCGGTGCACCAGCTGGCGGAGTATCTGTAGCCAACGGGTATTATGTCGACGCCAACGGCGTCACTCAAATCGAGTCTGCATTTAACCCGTCAACCGCAGCCACCACCCCGATTAAAGGGTGGTCGGAAACATATGACTCGACACAGGCGTGGCCAGCTGACGATAAATCGGCTGACCCGATGAAGTTCGCCCCCGTAAATGCGGAAGGTGACCCGACGATATATTCAGCCGGTCTTCGGGGCTGTGCCGACGGCAACTGCGATACATTAACGAAAGAAGATTTGACGCCGGAAAAGCAGACCCCAGACCCAACACTTGACTGCAACTCTCCAGGCAATGAGAACGCAAATAATCCGCGTTGCTGGCCCACTCTGACAGGAAATAAAACAGGGGGGTGCCCGGCGGGGCAAATCAACGTCGGCGGAACCTGTAAGACGCAGGGAGCGACCATTGAGCGCCGTGACACGGGAAGCAGAGACGGGCGCGACGGACAACAGCAGACACCCGAGAAGCCGGGCGGCGGGGGCGGCGGGCTCGACGGGCTTATGAAAGCGATTTTGGGCGGACTGGCACAAGGACTTGCGAAGGGTCTCGCACAGCAGCCGGCGCAGGCGTGTCCGTCGGACCCGAATGCGTATCAGCAGCAACAGCAGCAGTACAATCAGCAGATGCAGCAGTACAACTATCAGCTTCAGCAGTACAACTACCAACAGCAGTTGAGCTACATGAACGGCATGCCCGCTCCGATTCCTCCGACTGCGCCGCAGCCGTGCACGCCGAGGTCGGATTCAAACACCTGCCCCGCGGCGCCGCAGCAGCCGAATCCGGCGGGATGTCAAAACGGCACGTGGAGACCGATAACGACACAGCAAGGCAACGGCTATCAGTGCACCACGGGATGGCAGTGCGTGCCGGGCGGCGGCACCGTGCCAAAAGCGGAGATTTCCTGCAGTCCGAAAGTTGCCGACGTCGGTATGACTGTCACCATTGCATACGGATGCAGTAATGCGACCGGCAGTACCGGACAGGGTTTCGATACGCAAAATCAACTGTCAGGCTCGACGACCACCGTCATCTCGGCGCCGCCGGCGGGAGCGACCAGCGCAAACTTCGTACTCAACTGCACCAATCAGGGGGCCTCGGCGCGGGCGCAGTGCTCTGTGCAAATAGGGCGCCCGACCATCGTGCTCGTCGCGAATCCCAAGGTCGTCGACCCTGGCAAGGCGTCGACCATCGGCTGGATAACAACCGGCATGCAGTCCTGTGTCGTCTCCAGTCCTGAAGACGGCGCGTTTACCGCCGAGAACGCAACCAACACTAGCGTCAACGGCATGGCAAGCACCTCGCCGCTCACTTCTCCGATTCACATACTTCTGCACTGTGTCACCGTCGGTGGCGGGACGCGCGACGCGACGACCACAGTGAGCGTCGTAGGACAGCCGGATATTATTGACCCGGACCCGAATAGTGGCACGGTGACCGTTCAATCGACTGCTGATGCCACATCAACCTCGCGCGGCAGCACCGTCACCATCTCGTGGAGCGCGACGAATCCGCCCTCGGGTGCGCACATCGCGCTCTGGCTCTATGATGTGCGGCTCAACACGACGACCGCGCTCATCGCCGACGGCCTCGCCGCGAGCAGTACCTATGCGTGGCACCTGCCGAACGCCAACGACACGTGTGACCCAGAGTCCATCGATGTCTGTGGCGCCGACCTCGTACCGGGCAGGCAGTATGGTATCGAAGCAGACCTGTATACCGACACCTCCGACCCGAATAATCCCAACATCGTTGATTACGGATTTACGCCCGATCCGTTCACGATAAGTAGTTAAAGTCCGAGAAACTCCAGTATTTTGTGCGGGAGCGGCTCTTTCATGTGCCGCTCTTCCGCATGCTCTTTCAGGTAGGCGCGAATCTCTCGCGGGTCGACGTGCTCAATGGGGATGATGAGATTTGGTGCGAGGATTTTTGTGGTGTCGACGAGCAGAAGAGGGCGGTGGTGCGGATGTTCGTCTTCCACCCAGAAGGCGATGATTTCGCGATAGCGGTGCAGGGTGCCGTTGATGCGGATGCCGCGCTCGGAAATTTCGAAATTTGTGATATCCGGCGCTTGCCGCGACTGCAGGGCGATGGTCGCCGCCGCGACGAGAATCAAAATAGCAAAGAGGACGTCGTGAAAGAGAATGCTCGTGACGGCGATGGACACCGCAACGATACCGAGCGCCAAATACCAGTCGCTCCCGCGCTCTACGTGCTCGTGCTCATACGCACTCCAGTGCAACACCGCATTCTGATTGGGCATACGTACCCAAATTGTATCATCCGCGGGTGCGAACGGGCGTTGTATGCTACAACAGTTGGACAGGGAGGGGTCGGATAGTGGTTCATTCCAGCGCACTTGAAATGCGCCAGGTCGCAAGGCCTCGTGGGTTCGAATCCCACCCCCTCCGCATATGCATTCTTTTACGGGTATTGTTCAACGAAGCTCAAAACGGGCGACTGCGCTCGGATATCCGACGGCGAACATTCCCTTGAGCGATGATTCCTCCGGCGTGTACGCGGCGCGTGTTTTTGTCGACAATCAGGTCTACCGCGCGGCGGCGTTTGCCGACCCGAAGCGGAACATTCTGGAAGCGCATATCGTGGATTTCGACGGTGATTTGTACAACAAAGAGATAACAATCGAGCTTGTCAGAAAAATGCGCGACACGAAGCAATTTGAAGACGACGACGCACTGCGTGAGGCGATTGTCGACGATGTTGCAAAAGTGCGGGAATACTTTAAGAATTGAGCGATGTTTGCAGGGATTACACAGGCGGTGGGTACGGTCGTTTCGGCCTCGACGCAGAGTCGATGCCGTACGGTGCGCATACGCACGCCTCGCGGATGGAAACTCATTCTTGGGCAGAGTGTGATGGTCGACGGCATTTGCTCCACTGTGGAAAAGCGCGGCGCAGATTTTTTTGAGGTCACGTATATGCCGGAGACGCTGTCGAGGACGACAGCCCCGTCGTTTTCCAAAGGGACATTGCTCAATCTTGAGCGGTCGCTCAAACTCTCCGACTTTGTTGACGGACATTTAGTCGCGGGGCATGTCGATGCCTCCGCCCGCATCGTCGCCGTCAAAGCGACGGGTAGCTCAAAGACATTGACCATTGAGCTGCCGAAAGAATTGAAAGCGTACGTGTCCGCGCGGGGCTCCGTCGCGATAAACGGCATCAGCCTCACGGTCGCGCACAAAGAGGGTCGGATGGTGACCGTGGCGTTGGTACCGTTTACACTCGCACATACAAATCTCAAAGGTCTTGAGAAGGGCGATAAGGTCAATGTGGAAATAGACCTTCTAACGCGCTCTCTAGTCTCGCGGGCGCGAAAGTGATACCATTCACTTGATATGCAACGCAAAGAATTTCTCAAGAAAGTTGCGACGCGCGATGCCTCCAAACTCAAAGTCGGCATTGTCGTCGCGGATTTCAATCCTGATATTACGGGAAATTTGTTCGAAGGCGCGCTCAAGGCACTCAAGGAATGGGGTGTCAAAGAGCGCAACATCAGCATTTTTCGCGTCTACGGCTCGTTTGACCTTACCTATGGCTGCGACCTTATGCTCAGGAAACATAAGCCCGATACGGTCGTTGCGCTCGGTTGCATCGTCAAGGGGGAGACCAATCACGACCATTATATCGCGTCGGCCCTGTCGCACGGGCTCACCGGCCTCGCTATCAAGTACGGCAAGCCGGTTTCCTTCGGCGTCATCACGACCAACAATCTCGCGCAAGCGAAGGCGCGGTCGCGCGGAGGGACGAATCACGGCGAAAAAGCAGCCATTGCTGCGCTCCAAGCAGCGCTTTTGAAGTAGACATGACGCGCATCATGGTCTTCGGCACTTTCGATATGGTCCACGAGGGGCACCTCGATTTTTTCCGGCAGGCCCGCTCTCTTGCGCCGGAGCCGCACCTCATTGTCTCTGTCGCGCGCGACGCAAGCGTCGCGCGCGTAAAAGGGGAAAAGCCCCGCCGTACGGAGTCCGAGCGGCTTGTGCTCGTGCAGGGAAATGAATTCGTAGATGAGGCGGTGCTTGGTGACGAGAGCGGATACATTGAACACATCCGACAGGCGCGGCCGGATATCATCGCGCTTGGCTACGACCAGAGCGGCGAGTACGTCGAGCATCTCGAGGCCGACTTGACGCATTCGGGCATCGGCGCGAAGGTGGTGAGACTGAAAGCCTTCAACCCGGGAATCTTTAAAACATCGAAACTCCTATGAAATATCTTGGTATCGATTTTGGCACAAAACGCGTCGGCGTAGCTGTTTCCGATGCGGAAGGCACGATTGCTTTCCCGCGAACGACTTTCGCGAACGATGACCGGCTTCTCCCGCAGCTTGTTGAATTGGCCAATGACGAGAAGGTCGTGACTATCGTCGTCGGAGATACGCGTTCGTTCTCGGGTCTTGAAAATCCCGTCACGAAAGAGTCGGATGAATTTGTAGAACGCCTCAAAAAAGCGACCGGCCTCGATGTCATCCGTGCATGGGAGGCTGGAAGTTCCATCGAAGCTTCGCGATACACTCCGGAGGAGCGGGGGCATGACGACTCGTCGGCCGCCGCCGTCATCTTGCAGAGATTTCTGGATATGCGTACTGGGAAGTAGAATACTCCTATGTCAGACGAGATTTCATACAACGATTTTGCGAAGCTCGACATCCGCATTGGCACAATACTCGCCGCCGAGCGCGTGCCTGAGACCGACAAGCTCATCAAGTGCACGGTGGATTTCGGTGATTTCGGTGAACGCACCATTGTTTCCGGCATCGCCGAATGGAAAACTCCCGAAGCGTTGGTCGGAAAACGATTGCCATACATCGTAAACCTCGCTCCCCGCGTGCTGAAGGGAATAGAAAGTCAGGGGATGTTGCTTGCGGCGAGCGATGATAACGGTGTCGCGCTCCTCTATCCGGAGCGAGACGTCGCATCAGGCACCCCACTTCGCTAAAGCTTCGAGGGACGTAGCAAAATTGCGCTAAGCGTGCAAACTTCTTGATATACTGTGCGTATGCGGCCGTCTCAACAGCGGTCCTCTGCGCACACGCAGACGGGCCGTTCGCTCTTACATTCGCTCGCGCGGGCGTTTCCCACTCCGCCCCTGCTTTTGCCGCGCGCGGCCGGAGTGGATATTTCGGACTCCTCCGTCAAGTGGCTCGCATTCTCCGAGCGCGGCGGAGCGCGGCGGGTACAAACATACGGCGAGATTTCACTCGAGAGCGGAATCGTGGTGAGCGGCGCGGTTCAGGATGTGAAAGGCCTCACGGCGGCGCTGAAAGAGCTCAAGAAAGAGCTCGGTAGTGTTTCGTGTGCGCACGCGGCGCTTCCCGAAGAGCTGGCGTACGTGTTCAGCATGCATATACCGTACGGCACATCGCGTGAGCAGGCGCTCAAAATGATTGAATTTGAATTTGAAGACCGAGTGCCCATTCCGCCGTCTGCCGCGGTGTACGACTACAACGAGCTTTCGCAGAGCGGAATCGTTAGCGATGAAGTCGCCGTGGTCGTGTTCCCGCGCGATGTCGCGGATGCGTATGTAGAGGCATTCGAAGGCGCCGGTATCACACTGCTCTCGCTCGAAATCGAGGCGCGCTCTATCGCGCGTGCCGTATCTACGAACGCGCCCGACGAACCTATCACGCTACTTGTCGACTTCGGACGCGCCCGCACCGGTTTCGCGGTACTCAAATACGGACTCCCTATTTTTACCTCTACCGTGGCGGTGGGAGGCGAGGGGATGACGCAAGCACTGATACAACGTCTCTCCATGACGCCGGAGGAGGCTGAAATTTTCAAAAACGAACAGGGGCTCCTTTCGGACAAAGGAGCTAAGCCCGGCGGACTCGAGATTGTTTCCGGCACCGCCTCGGCGCTTTCCGACGAGATTCTGCGCCACTATCGCTACTGGGACACCCGCCGCAACGAGCATGGCGAACGTATGACGCCCGTCGGGCGCGTGCTTCTCGTGGGGGGTAGCTCCAATCTCAAAGGTCTTCCCGATTACGTCTCGGGACGCGTACAAGCTCCGACCGAGCGCGGGGATGTGTGGCGGCATGTCGCTTCGTTTGATGAATACATTCCGCCCGTCGACCGGCAGCATTCGCTTCAGTATGCAACAGCCATCGGGCTGGCGTTGCGCGGCTTGTCCGCATAAACGGTCATATGGCAAACGTACTCCCACCTACCGCACAAAAGAAACTCTGGCGCATGTATCGCGCGCGATTCATTGTCGTGTTCTCGGTACTGCTCTCCACACTCGCGCTCTTCGCTGCGCTCCTAATCGCGCCGAGTTATCTCGCTCTGCGTATTGCCGCGCCGCCGCAACAGAGCGCTCCCGCCGCGGGGAAAGGAGGCACCACCGATGATGCTGTCGCAATAGCGCGCACGCAGGCGATAGTGGTTGCGTTGACACCGCTTCTTGCCGCCACAACCTCGCCCTCGTCGGTAATCGCCGCTGCGCTCTTTGACCGGCCCGCGGGGGTTGTCATCGGGCACATCACGTATGCGGCGGACACCGGACAGCTCACTCTCACCGGAACCGCTCCACGTGGCGCCATCAATGTGTATCGCGACGAGCTCACGGCGGATACACGTTTTTCATCCGTCTCCGTACCGGTCTCCGCCCTCGTCGGAACGGAGGACGGCCGCTTCTCCATAACGCTTACCATCGCACATTGATATGAAAACCCGCAGCACATACATCGGATGGCTATCGCTCGGTCTCGCGCTCGGCTTGTGGGGAGTGGTGATTTACGTCGCGCTCTTCATTCAGGCGCAGGCGCAAATGAGCGCGACGAGCACCGCGCAGTCCGAACAACAGATTGATCAGGCCGCCCGCACGTTGCGGCTCTCGGGGATTGTCTCTGATACAAAAGATGAGCGCGCGAGGCTTGACGGTCTCGTCCAATCCGACGTCGTCTCGGTCGTCGATATCATAGAGGCGGCGGGAGCGGCAGCGCATGTGAGCGCGACCGTAAGTGACGCACTACCCGAAGGTGTTTTCCGCGAACTCCCCGGAGGCCCGCCCCTGCAGGCAGTGGCCTTCGTCGTGCAGGCGCAGGGCTCCTTCTCCAGTCTGATGAAGCTCGTCGCGCTTTTCGAGCACTTACCGCTCGTATCTTCCGTCGTGGAACTCGACCTCGAACGTAATGCGGCGGCAAATCCCAAAGTTGCGTCATGGCACCTGACCGCGCGTATCCGCGTACTGACGACGGCAATATCATCATGAAAATCTTTTCCGACACATTCAACCGTTTGCGCGCTCTGTACCGGGCGCGCTATGAACCGGAGAACCTGCGGCCGCTCGCCGACATGTATTGGCGCTCCATGCTCGCTCTCGCACTGTTTTCAATAGTAGGAGTAATCGTGTTCGGACTGTGGCAGTTTGTCGCGGTTGTGGAAAACCTCTCCGCCGCCCAAAGCGGCAACAGCTCCGCGTCGCCGGTCATATTCAATCGTACGAAACTTGAGAGCGTGCTTCGCGCATACGACGCCCGGCAGGCGCAGTACGACGCGTCGGCGTCGAATGCCGTCACCATTACCGACCCGTCGAAATAATCTGAATGAGGTCGGCATTCGGAGAAAATCAAAAAATACGCTATTCTGATTTTGCCCTTCTGTGCCCTCGTAAGCATAGCTTTCGAGAGCGTCACTCGGGAAAATAGAGAATACGTAGTATTCTCTATTTGTTCCTCGTTAGCCCTCGTAGTTTAATGGATAAAACAGGGCTCTTCTAAGGCCTTGATGGGGGTTCGATTCCCTCCGAGGGCAAAAGTGCGGCAGAAGTATTTTGCGCGGTTAGCTCAGTTGGTAGAGCGCTTCGTTTACACCGAAGATGTCGCAGGTTCGAGTCCTGCACCGCGCACATGGAAACGGCGGAGATACGTTGCATTGTCTCAGGCAAGGTGCAGGGGGTCACGTATCGTGATTTCATCGCGAAGCATGCACGGCATCTCGCGCTCACCGGATATGTGCGCAATATGCAGGATTCCAAGGTGGAAATCGTCGCGCAAGGTGTTGCGGACAGCCTCGAGAAATTCCTTGAGTACGCGAGGCGAGGCCCCCTTTTTGCCAGCGTGTCGAATATCGAAGTGGAGTGGCGGGAGCCACAGGAGCGACATCACTCGTTTGAAGTTGTTTTCTAGTGAGCGCGGTGGTATAGTGCCCTGCCTACGCCAAGGCTTCGGCAGGCAGGCGCAACAAAATTGTATGGCAATCAAAACTTCACCGGTGGATATGGAAGCACGCAAAACCCTTGACCTTCGGGTCGGGGATACGGTGCGTGTACACCAGAAAATCGAAGAAAAAGGCAAGACCCGCATTCAGGTGTTTGAGGGCCTCGTCCTTGCACGAAAGCACGGCACCGAAGCGGGCGGCACATTCACGGTGCGCCGCGTGGCATCCGGCGTGGGTGTCGAAAAGATTTTCCCGCTCTACTCTCCGATGATAGACAAGGTGGAAGTGGTGAAGCGCTCACGCGTCCGCCGCGCCAAGCTCTACTACATCCGCGACAAGGTGTCGCGCGAAGCGCGCCGCCAGCTCCGCCGCACCCGCATGATGGTGAGTGTCTCCGGCGTGACGAAGGTGGTTGCAGCAGAAGAGGCTGCAATCGTTCCGGCGGATTTTGCTAAGGAAACTGAAGAGCAGAAAGAAAAGATCGTCGCCGAGATGACCGCTCCCACAACCGAGAAAAAGGAATAGGGCGCACTTTTTATTTGTCAACAATAGGTAGACGCTATATACTTGAGATATGTTACTATTGAAGCATGGGAAGTGGGGACCGAAACCAAAAGGAAAAGTGAAAATACAATGGTCTCCAAAATTTGCCTACGCGATTGGTCTCATGGTTTCCGACGGAAACCTGTCTCCCGATGGACGTCATATTAATTTCACTTCCAAAGATTTTGAGTTAATCAAACTGTTTCAGAAGTCCTTAGGCATAGAAGTATATATCGGCAGAAAGAGCAATGGTTCATCAAAAGAAAAATCTTATTTCGTGACCCAATTTGGCGACATCCTTTTTTACCGATTCCTCGTGAGCATCGGCTTGATGCCTAATAAGTCTAAGTTAATCGGAGAAGTAAAAATTCCCGCTAAATATTTCTTCGATTTTCTTCGCGGTTCTTTTGACGGTGATGGCTGCACCTATTCATATTTTGACCCGCGCTGGCAATCTAGTTTTATGTTTTATACATGCTTCGTATCGGCGAGTCCTGCACATGTCAGCTGGCTTAGAAAGGAGATATTTCGGAGAATTGGTATTCGCGGCCATGTAACCATGGACGGTAGACGTGTTTTGACGCAGCTAAAGTATGCAAAAGCCGATTCGTTAAAATTACTTAAAAAGATGTACCGCTCTCGGAGCCTGGTCTCGCTTTCGAGAAAGAGATTGAAAATAGTTAAGATGTTGGCTATAGTGGGCGAGCAGTTGTAAATGCGCGGGTGGCGAAATTGGTCAGACGCACTGCCTTGAGGTGGCAACGCCCGCAAGGGCATGGAGGTTCGAGTCCTCTCCCGCGCACAGATGAAGATTGTGAACGTTGTGAACATACAAAAAGCCCTTAGCTGAGGGACATTTCGGCGGTTCCAACATCGCAGATTCGCACAACCAAAGAAAGCGACGGTATGGAGGCGCACATCTGAAAAACTCGCCGAGCAGTAACGATTTTCTAGCGTCTAAGAGGTGGTTCTAACCGTAGATAGTAGAATAGATCCGACTATGAAAAGAATTGAAGAACTGATGGCCTTAAGCATTGAACTGTCCGAAACGGTAGGGCGCACCCTTCCATCTGTTTTAAAGTCACTACAGATGAGTAAGAAATATAGCCATTCTGCAAAGGCACTGGTTGGCTTTATTCCGAAGAGTGGCTATCTCTGTAACGCGATTTTAAATACGTGTATAACACAAGACAACTACTCTTCCAAAATCCTAATGCGCTCACTGATCGAACACGTCTTCATTCATCTCTACATATACACGCGCACACTTAAAGAGAACAGTAATGAAATAGGGAAAAAATACTACGGGTCGCTAAAGGCGAAGGAGGATCTTGATGCAATGACGAAAATTGGTAACTACAATAAGACCGCCTTTCCTGAAAAGACTGTATGGAGTACAAAAGGAACCGAGAATAAAAGAATCCGAGACGAAGCTGACGAGTTTCGTATTGAGCGAATATTTTTCTACTTGATTGGAAATACCGATACCAAATCCGAGATTTTTCAAAAATATACAAGAGATTACCTGCTATATCGTATCGAGCAATACACAAACTTTTCCTCAACAGTGCATGGTGGCCCGTATGCCGAAAGCGCACTTGCCGTCGAACATGCACATAAAAACAAAGTCTTGCTAGAGTTGGCTGAGGATGCTTGGTTATTACACAGAAATCTTGTTGAAACCACCTATCTATTCGCGTCACTTTTGGACGACGATGCTTCAAAATCCTACGAAGCAATAAAAGCAGTTGGGGCGCAAAAAACATGACTCCAAAGCCCATCTTAAAAAATATGGTTATTAAGGACCTGAAGGTTGCGCTCAAGGATTTTGAACCCATGGTTAAGAATCCAAAACATCTTTGGAATGGAAGAGACATCCAAAACTTCAGTCTGCGGCCGCGGGAGGCGTGGGCCAATTGGTTGATTTCTGCCGTGCTGAGCAAGTTGCGCGGTAGAAGCATTACTTTTATGGAGGACGACGTAGGTGACGGATTTATCGTAGACAGAGAAAAAAGCGGGATTTTCCCAACAGAACATGTGTCTGCCCTGGATATTCCTAAAGGTAGAAAATTACCAACAGGAGAACAACGGGTCATCGACGCAATCAACCTCAAAATTGACAAAGGCGCCGACTATGCACGAAATAAACTTCTGGTTGTCTTCTTCGACGGTGCGAGAGAGTTCTACAGGAATAAAATTAGAGAAAGTATCTATGGGAGACACAACTTTGAAGCAGTGTTTTGTGTCGGTCTCCTAAACTCTGGACCGACTGGATATTCATACACTGTCACTGAATTCAGAGATTCTTTTGAAGAACAATCGATAACTCATAAGGTAGAAATTAATGGCGACTTTACCGATTGGACGGTAACGCAGGTTATGGCTTGAGTTCCAACTTCGTCTAATCCACTGGATCGACATTAGCCAGTCGCTGTAGTGAGAAAATGTTGAAAATCCAACGCATTACCGGAGGTTCTCACTTCGTCCAATAGTCTGCACAAAGTGTTTCTGTTGACGTTCGGACGCTGTGCCTGTATACAAAAGGCAGGCTAATGGTGCGGAGTGTGTGATATGGCAATTGGACTTATCATCCTTATCTGCGGCTCGGTGTTAGCTGGGAATGTCGCAAGACACTCTTATGGCAACTATGTGCCGCATCCTCTAAGGACAGGTGCGACACTGGCCGGCATATCCGGAGTCCTCGGTGCGATGCTGGACAATCTGATGGGTGCATGGGTAGCGGCAGGCCTGATCACCGGTGAAAATCTCATCAACTACATCTACATTGTCCTGGGCTTCTGTATATATGTCATGATCGCCATGTATATCATGCTGGCCGTGTACTATCGGCGGCTGATACCCGTGGTTGTCCGAGCCCCCAACGAAACGCGGAGTCGCCCATAAGGCGCCTCCGCATTCATTTTTTGCTATCATTCATGTATGGCACTCTTTACAAGAAAGGGAGATGATGGCTCGACGAAACTGTTTGATTCGGGCCCGGGAAAACGCGCCTCGAAGGCGAGTCCGATTTTTGAATGTTTGGGAATGCTCGACGAATTGAATACGCTCGTCGGATGGTGCAAGGCCGAATGCGGCGATGATTTTGCCGTGCACGGGCGGAAAATGAAGATTATTTTGCATGACGTGCAGGATCACTTGTTCACTCTGCAGGCGGAAGTCGCGGGCGCTCCGAAATCCATTCCGCTCTCCTCGACCGAAGCGCTCGGCTTATTCATCAACCGTATCGAAGCGGAAATGCCACCCATCAAGACATTTCTCGTACCGGGCGGCACCGAGCTCTCCGCGCGGCTCGATATCGCGCGCGCAGTCGCGCGCCGCGCCGAGCGCCGGCTCGTGACACTGCACGAGAGCGGGGAGCGGGCAGTCAGTGATTCGAGTCGCGCGTATGCAAACAGGCTTTCGTCGCTTCTCTATGCACTGACACGCCTCGTCAATCATCGTGCGGGCGTTCCCGAGACACCCCCTCACTACAGCGAATAGTATGGCGCGCCGTTATTTGCCGCGGAATGTACAAGAGCTCGTGCACTGGTATGAGCGCTATATTTCACCGCTTTCGCTCGTGGCGGGCTTTCTTGCCGACAATTACATTCTGTTGCGCCGCGTCGACCTGTGGCAGACGAACGTACTCTTTTTCTCATATCTGACAATCGCGGCCGTAGGTATCTTTCTCATCAATCTCATCGAGGCGGGGCGCATACGGTGGAGGTGGATGGTGGCGGTCGCTCCGCTCATTCCGGTCGTCGTGCAGTTCAGTTTCGGCGGTCTCTTCAGCGGGTACCTGTCGCTCTACAGCCGCTCGGCAGGGTTTGCGGCAAGCTGGGTATTCGTGCTTGCCGTCGCCGCGCTTCTCATCGGGAATGAGCGCTTCACGCGTCTCTACGTGCGATTTGCGTTCCAAATGAGTCTGTACTTCTTCGTACTTTTTTCGTTCTTCATCTTTTTCCTGCCCGTTGTGTTCAGCGCCATAGGTCCTGCCATGTTTATCGTGAGCGGCTTCGCCAGTCTTGCCGTCCTCGCGTTTTTTATGCGCTTCATGTGGCTGTTTATCCCCGAGGTAGTGAGTCGCGAACGGACGCGTGTGGCGCGCTCCGTCGCCGTTATTTTCGTCGTATTCAATGTGCTGTATTTCCTCAACTTCATTCCGCCGCTCCCGCTTGCTCTCAAAGAAGCGGGTGTTTACCACGCGGTCACGAAGGTCGGCACCGAGTATCATCTCTCGGCGGAACAACAATCATGGTTTGTCGAGCTGTTTTCGTTCAACACTGTTTTTCATGCATCGGTCGGGCAAAGCGCATACGTCTACACAGCAGTCTTCGCCCCGTCGGGGCTGTCTGCCACTGTCTATCACGAGTGGCAGCAGTACGACGCGACGCTGAATGCATGGATGACCGTTACGACCCAAAGCTTTCCTATCAACGGCGGTCGCGACGGCGGCTATCGCGGCTACTCGGTGAAAAGCAATCTGATGCCCGGCAAGTGGCGGGTGAATGTGAAGACGCAGTACGGACAACTCATCGGGCGCGTGAATTTCACCGTCGACGATTCGGCGCAGACTAAGCTACTCATTGACGTCGTTCGCTAAAATCCGTTTTTTTTGTTACAACTACCATGTTTGATGGCGACCGTGGTGTAACGGTTAACACTGGTGCTTGTGGAGCACTCGATCCGAGTTCAATTCTCGGCGGTCGCCCCGGAAACGAAGTGATACACTTTTGGCATGAACGTGCCGCACTTGGACGCATTGGCCGCGCGCTATGCCGCACTCCTTGCAAAACACTACGAGCGAGGATTCGGCATCTCTCCCGCGGCAGAGCCGCACGAGAATTTTTACCGGCAGGTCTGGGCGCGGGACTTTTCCCACGCCGCCGCCCACTACTTCATATACTCCGACCCACAGGCAGTCGAAGACTCGCTCTCAACAATATTTCGCCATCAACGCGCGGACGGCTCCCTGCCGTTTCGCGTCGAAAAGGAATACCTGCTTCTCAAACTCACGCCGGGCCTGCGCTTCCTCGCGCGTCCGCTGTTCCGGCTCATTGAAGGATGGATACGCGGAAGAGTGGAGCGACCCGTCTACAGCGGTGAGGATTTTTCTTTTGCGGAAGATACCGTGCCTGCCGTACTTCTCGTTTCTGAAATGTATCGCACGAGCGGCGAGCGCGGAGAGACTTTTATGGCCGCGCACGGGGAGGCATGCGCACGGGCGCGCGAGTACTTTACAAAAAAATGCGGACCCGACGGCTTCGTCTCTGTTGCCCCGGGGAATGTGGATTGGGCGGACAGCGTTACGCGTGGGGGCAAACTCGGACTTCTCAACGTCCTGTGGGCGCGCGCGGCTCAAGGTATGCACAGTGAGGACGACGATGTCGCTCGTACGGAGCGCGCGCTTCTTGATGTGTTCTACGACCGCGACGGCGCATTTTTCCGGACTGCGGAAGGCGAGAGACGACTGGATACTGTGGCCACTATATTGGGAGCGTTATTCTTTCTTGATGCCCGCGAGTGCGTCCGTGTGGAGGAGGCATTGAAGGTGAGAATGACCCGGCCGTCGGGACTGGGCAATTTCGACCCACCATACCCGCCGCACTCGGTACGCCTGCCGTTCAGGCTCATCGGTCATGGCGATTATCACAACGCGTACGTATGGCCGTGGGTTAGCTTGCAGAATATTCACGTAAAGATAAAAATCGCACAGACACATCCGGAGGAGGCCGTTCGCGAACAGTACAAGCAGGAAGCCGTCGGTGACTTATACGATGCGGCGGCGCTGTTTGAAAATGCCAGCGGTGCATACGAGATATTTTTCCCTGACTCGCGGAAGCCCGCCGACACGCGCTGGTACCATCCGCCGCGCTTTTTTCTGGCGAGTCTCGCGGGGTTTATGAGCGTATACCGGAAGCTTCTTGCATTGGGGTGGCTGGAGGAGGGAGTATGATACGGATGATGAAGCTGTCCTGCATCATATGCGCCTATAACGAAGCACCGCGTATCGGCGCCGTACTCACTGCCGCTACCGGCCATTCGCTCGTGGATGAGGTCATCGTCGTAGACGACGCTTCGACCGATGATACGGCAGCAGTGGTTAAGCGTTTTCCTGCGGTCACGCTCGTATCGCTACCCGCCAACATCGGCAAGAGTCATGCCATGGTGCACGGGTTACGTGTCAGCCGGGGCGACACCATCATGCTTCTCGACGCCGACCTCGCCAACATTACGGAGCAGGACATTTCGGCGCTTGCCGAGCCGGTTTTAGAAGACCGCGCCGACGTGTCCATCTCGCTGAGAAAAAATGCCTATGCCATTCACCACTTTCTAGGCCTCGATTTTACGAGCGGCGAGCGCGTCATTCCACGCTGGTTGCTGGGGAACGTGTTGCACGAAATCGAACACCTGCCGCGCTTCGGCATAGAGTCCTACATGAACTCGCTGATTATCAAGAAACAATTGCGTGTCGCTGTGGTGCGCTGGCGCGAGGTCACCCATATGCGCAAGGCGGAGAAACACGGATTTATCTCCGGCACGCTCTCCGACCTCTCCATGAGTCTCGACGTACTGCGGGTCCTCTCGCCGGTCGGAATAATCCGGCAAAATTACCGCCTGTTACAGCTGGCCCGCCCTCGCCTTGGGGCATTGACTAAGTAGGTGTTTGGTATCTAATTCAAGACAGAGTTGGCCCCATAGCAGAGTCCGAGGGAGGATGAAATGTTGGTTTCCAACAAGATAGGCGGCTTGCCGCTCATTTCCTCGATTTTTGACCACGGCCCGTCGGCGGCATACGGCATCGCGTTCATCGCCGGTTTCGGCATCGTCTGTATGCTGATGGTGCTTGAGGGCCTGTCGTTTCGCGGCGTCATGCCCTGGAACAGGCCGTTTTATTGGGCAGCGCTTTGGGGCGACTTTGTCTTCTTGCCCCTATGGGTTGGGATGGTAACGGTTGTTCTCGAGCGGGCGGCGCCCATGAACGGGTTCTACACCAGCCCTTGGTGGCACGCATCGCTGCTTATTGGCGGCTTCATCGTTTCCGTCTCAATCGAAGTCGGAGCAGTGAAGGCGGGTCAATACACAATGAGTCAAGAGTTCTCGCCGTCGAAACTTTGGCACACGTTCATCTTCGGTATCGTGTTCTACTGGTTGGCGAGCTCGTTCATTCCAGTGATCCTTGCCTCTTGGTCTAATCTCGCATCAGCGGGGTGGGCTGTCGGGGGCGTTATCGTCGGCGTGCTCGGCTTCTTGGCCGCGAATTCTCTCGATTGGAGAGAACTGAAGAAAGATCCGCGTGCCAAGACGGATACGCATCTCGCGGGAACCTATATTCCTTGGGATTGGCATCCCCGCCGGTACTGATCTCTCGTCAATCGCAGGCCTCGGCACTTTGGTGCCGAGGCTTCGCTCATCCCTTTTCTTGGGTCTGTGCAGCATTCTTTTGCTATCATTGAGAAAATGTACCGTATGCGATGGCCATCTTTCTTCCGTCCTCGTTTTTTTGTCGCTCTCGCGGCAGCGAGCGCCGTTGCGTTCATCGGCGTGCTATTCGCCTCACAGCATCCGCTGTTCATTTCAAACGGCACGCAGAGTGCCGCTGTAGCAGCCGACGCATCGCCCGAGCTTACCAGCATGCTTGGTTGGATTATTGCCGGGGGCTACATCGTAATATTTTTTGGCATGATGACCGAGGGACCTATAGTTACCGCAGCAGCGGCTTTTGCGGCATCGCTCGGGTATTTGAACGTGTGGGCAGTACTGCTCCTCGCGGTACTGGCTGATCTCACTGCGGACACCAGCTTCTATTTGCTTGGACACTTCACGCGCGCCGGCGTTCTTGAGAAGCGCGGGTCCCGCATCGGCTTCACACCGGAACGGCTCAAGAAACTGGAACATTTGCTCCACACTCACCCAATCAAGACCATTCTCGCTCTCAAGCTTATTCCGGGCGCTGCGGTAGTGGGACTTCCGCTGGTGGGTGTCGCGCGCGTGCCGATACACAAATATTTCTCAATTTGTCTGGCCTTTATTTTTCCCTCCGCGTTACTGTTCACGTCGTTGGGATACTTTTTCGGGCGGGCGTATGTCACTATCACGGCTTACCTGCAACACGCCGAATATTTTATGCTTTTTGCGGTCGTGGCTCTGCTGGGTGTCTATTACCTATACAAAAAAGTGACCGCGTACCTCGCATCTCGATTGGAGCCGATTTAGTCGATAAGAGAGAGTAAGCCGCGCACAGGTACACTAGAGAATCGGGAAAAGTGTAGTCATCTTCCCACAGGGACAAGGTGGCGAAGAAACTCATCAACACAACGCCCCCAAGAATATTGTAGCGCTTTCTCCCGGCATGCTTCTTTGGAGAGCGGCAGACAAGCGACTGCGGCGCGCGCGAGGTCTTCGTCGAGGAATCCGTCGACACCGGGTGTCAGTATGTCCCGCGGCCCCGTCGCATCGTGCGCGGCGACCGGTATGCCGCACGAGAGTGCTTCTACGATGGTGAGGCCGAAGGTCTCGGTACGCGAGGGACAGACGAACACGTCGGCACACGAGAGCGCGTCGACCAGTTCTTGTCCTGTTTTGTAGCCGACGAATGTGGCCGATGAGCCGTACAGCCGCTCCAGTTTCGCGCGGTCAGGCCCGTCCCCGATTACGAGTTTTGACCCCGGCAGAGGCAACGACAAAAACTCCTCGACGTTTTTTTCAATAGCGATGCGCCCGAAGTAGACAAAGCAGGGCTTGGGGAGGTCTTTGAAAACGCATGCGGAGGCCTTGAAGAGATTTGCGTCTACACCGCGCGGCCAGACAACCAAACGATGGAACCCTTTCGCACTGAGAATGTGGCGCATACTCTCGGTCGGCACCATGATTGCGCCGGATTTTGAGTGGAACCAGCGCATATAGCGGTAGCTCGGTCGTGCGAGGCCTCTCATGCGTTTTTCCGCGTAGAGGGGGAATTGTGTTTCGTATGACGTAGTAAACGAAAGCCCACCGCGAACGCATGCGAGCCGAGCCGCGAATCCGAGGGTACCCTCGGTCATAACGTGGACATGGTCGGGGCGGGAGTGTTGCAACATTCGCCGCATTTTCCTCACTGTCGATAGAGCGAGACGTATCTCCGGGTATGTCGGCATGGGCAGATGGAATCGAAACAAGCCCGGCTGAATGACGGCAACCTCGTATCCCGTCTTCGTGAGCGCAGGCACCAGATGCTCCAGCACGACGACCACACCGTTTCTCTGCGGGGACCACGCGTCGGTCACGATTGTAATGCGTTTCATGAGTTGATACGATGAGTATCTCATATGAATGTTGTCATTCCGAGTCGAGAGGGGCACACACCTCTCCACCGTCATAGCAAGCCTCACCACGAGCTCGCGCGACGCTACCGGCTGTACACCGCACAGCAGAATTTCAGGATTTCGGTCGTACTGGGGGCACTGCTCCTCGCGGGAGCGTTCTACCTGAATTTTCTTGCGATTCACATCGCGACCAACAATGCGAGTAGTTCGGTAACGGATATCATTCTTTCGAATATACCGGTGTACGAAGTTGATGGTCTTTTTGTATACGGAACTTTGGTTGTCGGGCTCTGGAGCGCGCTCCTCGTATTCGCTCATCCGAAACGTATTCCTTTCGCTTTTCATGCGCTGGCGCTGTTTGTCGTCATTCGCTCATGCTTTACGGTGCTTACCCACTTGGGGCCGCCGGAGGTGCAATACATAAGCGACTTCGGCGCGACCATCACGCGGTCGTTCTTCGGAGCCGACCAGTTTTTTTCCGCACACACGGGAATGCCGTTTCTCGGAGCGCTCGTGTTTTGGCATGAGAAATACATACGGTACACATTTCTCGCGGCGGCGGCGTTCTTTGCCGTAACAGTGCTTCTCGGACATATTCACTACACGATTGACGTGGCGGCGGCGTTCTTCATCACATATGCGATTTACCATATTGCGCTTTGGTTATTTCCCAAGGACCATGCGATGTTCCTCGGTGAGGAGCCGACATCTTGACTCTGATACACTGGGCCCATGGATGAGGAGCTGAAACAGCGCATGGCGATGCTCGAGCGGAAGATTGACGCCATCTATCAAACGACCGAGAAGACCCGCAAATACTTCCTCTGGACGCTCATCGTGACGCTCGCGCTCGTCGTTCTGCCGGCCGTGGGCCTTCTTTTTGCCGTCCCGATGTTCATGGCGACCTATAGTTCATTGGGAGATATCACGAACATCCAGTAAGGAATCCTTCACGCAAACGTCATACCAGCTGTGCGTTATACTAGGTATATTAATTAGCACTCATTTTATATATGGAAGAACAATCAGTGCGTGAGATTATCAGCGCCACCCACCGCGTCCGCACCCTCGCCGCCTTTGCGCTCGGCATGCTCGGGCTCTTTCTTCTCGTGGCGACACTCGGCGAGCTCAAGGGCCTGCGGTTTATCGGCTCGGGCGTTCCGGCTACGAATACCATCAACGTCTCGGGCGAGGGCGAGGTGTTCGCGGTGCCGGATACGGCGACGTTTTCTGTAACCGTGCAGGAGACGGCAAAGGATGTTCAGACGGCGCAAGCCGCCGCGACGAAGAAAAACAACGACATCATTGCCTACCTCAAGGGTGCGGGCATAGACGAAAAAGATATCCAGACGACCGACTACAACATCTATCCGCAGTACGAGTACGGTACGCAGATTTGCCCCATGGGAAGTTATTGTCCGCCCGGCAAACAGACACTCACCGGCTACCAAGTCTCGCAGACGCTCACCATAAAGGTGCGCGACACCAAGAAGGCGGGAGATTTGTTGAGCGGAGTCGGTTCGCGCGGCGCGACCAACGTCTCGGGGCTCTCGTTCACGATAGACGACCAAAAAGCACTGGAGGCGCAGGCGCGCGGTAAGGCCATAAACGATGCGCAGGACAAAGCGGAAGCGCTGGCCAAACAACTCGGTGTGCGACTCGTGCGCATTGTCGGCTTTAGCGAAGGAGGCGGCGGGCAGATCTACTATGCAAAATCGATGGCGCTCGGCATGGGTGGCGATTCCGCCGCCGCACCGTCACCTGAAATAGCGACGGGCCAGAACAAAATCGTTTCGAACGTGAGCATTACGTACGAGATTCAATAAACTTCAGGAGAAGTACACTTCTTTGTAGTGGAGACTCGCGATAATGCGTGTCGCCAAGCGTAGAGCGATGTACATGCCGAGTAACATCAGCGGAGAGAAGGCGAACTGTATCGCTACGATTAAAAGGCCGGCCGTATAGAGCATTTCGGCGATGTTCATTGCAATCCACGCATGCACGAATTTTTTCTCACGACCCGATGGGTGGTATTCTCGGCGCGCACGAATAAGTGAAAACGTGTCAATGATTCGAAATGCTCCGAAGCTCACGAGGAAGTAAGTAATGGTGAGTTGCGTGGAATATATATAGAGAAACATCGTGAAAATAATGGCGACGTCGAGCATGATGTTCAGCTCTCGTTTCGGCGGGAACGCTTTGAGTGAGAAGGAGTAGTCTATCCAGTAGTCGACGAGGTCGATGTAGACGAAGATGAACGCCGCATATTGCCACGGCTCGACGAGATTCGGCCACCACTGGAATCCGAGTCCCAGCACGACCCCTATCATGATGTCCACGAACTTGAGGCTGATATTGGCAAGCTTCCCCATGACGGAAGTATAAGCTACTTTGCCGCCTTGACAGTCGTTGGAAGTGGACTACAATGCACGCACATAACCGCCGGAAGGCGGTTTAAAAATGCCTAGATTTGAGCCTTTATTTCCTACAAACTATCAACTAAAAACTAACAACTATCTTTATGGCTGGATTCGGACAATATTTGAAGGATACGCGGGGGGAATTGCGTCACGTCGCATGGCCGACTCGTACGCAAACTGTCGTCTACACCATCCTCGTCGCGCTTATATCCATCGGAGTTGCGCTTTACCTCGGCCTCTTCGATTTCCTGTTTACGACCGGGCTGGCGCGCCTCGTTGAGGTCTTGCCGAGTGCGAGTCCGATACAGGTGACACAGCAACCGGTCACGACGACCCCGACAGTTAATTTCTCGGTTCCTACCACGACGTCGCAATAATTATTGACTACGAACTACGTTCTACTTACTACTAACTATTCACCATGGCAAAACAAACATACGGCTCCGAGCGGAAGTGGTACGCGGTGCACACGTATTCCGGCTACGAGGATGCGGTCGCGCGCAATCTCAAGCAGCGCATCGACTCCTTCGGCATGGGCGAACAGATATTCAATGTCGTCGTGCCGATAGAAAAGAAAATCAAGATTAAGAACGGCCGCAAGACGGAAATGAAAGAGAAGATATTCCCCGGCTATGTCCTCGTGGACATGATTGCGACCGACGATGCGTGGAGCGTCGTGCGCAATACGCCGCAGGTCACCGGGTTCGTGGGTACCGCCAATCAGGCGGTCCCGCTTTCACAGGAGGAAGTGGACAAAATCCTAAAGCGCTCCGAGGGCGACACCGTGCGTCACGCCATCGACCTTTCGGAAGGTGACGCGGTCATTATTATCGACGGGCCTTTCAAAGATCTCGAGGGCAAAGTGGGCGAGATTGACGAAGAGCGCGGAAAAGTTAAAGTGCTCGTACCCATGTTCGGTCGCGAGACTCCGGTGGAGCTCGAAGCCGACCAAGTGCAGCGAGTATAAGTATCAAATTACAAGAAACAAGTATCAAACAAGTAATAAAGTATCAATACACCAAGTATCAAAGGGAAGCTTCTTGATACTTGCTACCTGATACTTGCTACTTTTTGCGAAGCAAACAATATGGCAAAAGAAATCACAAAAATAATCAAATTGCAGATTGAAGCGGGAAAGGCCACACCAGCTCCTCCGGTGGGCACTGTGCTTGGCCCAGCGGGCGTGAATATCGGCGAGTTCGTCAACCAGTTCAACAACCAGACGCGACCGCTCGCAGGCAACGTCTTGCCGGTCTTGCTCACCGTCTACAAGGACCGCACGTTCACGTTCATCGTGAAGAAGCCGCCGGCCTCGCGCGCTATTCTCAAGAAGCTCGGCCTCGAAAAAGGCTCGCAGAAGCCGCAGAACAAAGTCGGCAAGCTCACCAAGGCCCAGCTCGAAGAGCTCGCGACGGAAAAGATGGAAGACCTCAACACCTCGGACATTGAGCAGGCAAAGAAAATTATTGCGGGCACTGCGCGAAGCATGGGCATCGACGCCGAAACACGCTAGGGCTGACCCCATCTGCGTCGTTACGGGTCCCAAGCCGCGCACTCACCGTACGCTAGTACGGCTCGTGCGCGGCTTTTCCCGTGCCTAGCATCTGGGGCCATCCTAGCGATTTCGGAAATGTTGGGCATAATCAGTGTATGAAGAAACGAATATTTATTGTCATAGACGGCGTCGACGGCTCGGGCAAATCGACCCAGATGCGTCTCCTGAAGAAACGGCTCGGAAAGCGGGCTGTGTTTACATTTGATCCGGGTGGTACGAAAATAGGTATTCGCTTGCGCGGCATGCTTCTGGGGAAAGGGAAGAAACCTTCTCCTCTCACCGTGTTCTACATGTTTCTCGCCGCGCGAGCATCCATCGTGCAAGAAATCATCGAGCCGGCACTCAAGGCGGGAAAGTTGGTTGTGTGCGACCGTTTCGACACATCTACCTACACGTACCAAATGCGTGCGGGCAAGCATCCCGAGTACAAAAAAGCGATTGAGTCTTTTACTGACGCAACAAAGGGAGTACGACCGGACGCATACATTATTCTCGACCTCAATCCTGCGGAAGCCCGTCGCCGCATCGTCGGAGACGGCAACATGGATGTGTACGAGAGCAAACCACTCTCATTCTACCGCGACGTCAGACGGGGGATGAAAGCGTTCAAACCGCGGGGCTCGAAGAAGTATGTGGTGGATGCATCCGGTAGTAGATATGAAGTACATGAGCGTGTCTGGGCTATCGTGAGCCGATTTGTGAAGTAGTTGGTACAATGCCCGCATGAGGGAAATGCTTAAAAAAGTCGTATCGGAGGCACTCAATACCATTGGGATTTCCACGCCGAGCGTTGTCATTGAGCATCCCGCGGAGCTCTCGCACGGCGACTATGCGACGGGCGCGGCTCTGCAGTATGCCAAGCAGGCGGGAATCGCACCACGTGCACTTGCAGAGAAAATAGTTGCGGCGCTCGGCATTGTTGAGGGAGTTTCAAAAGTAGATATTGCAGGACCGGGGTTCATCAATTTTCATCTCGCGCCTGCGACTCTCGCCGCTTCGATTGAGGAGGCGCGCAAGGAGGATATGCTTGTCCTCCAAAGCCTTGGCGACGGAGGATGGGGCGCCAACAAGAATCTCGCCGGCAAAAAAATAATGGTCGAATATACCGACCCGAATCCGTTCAAAGAATTCCATATTGGCCACCTGATGAGTAATGCCATCGGCGAAAGCATTTCCCGTCTCGTGCAATTTTCCGGCGCAGAAGTGAAGCGTGCCAACTATCAGGGCGATGTGGGGCCACATGTGGCGAAATGCATTTGGGGTATGGAACAGGACATGGAGCAAGTTGCTAGCATTCTTCACACCAGCTCTGTCAGTGAAAGGCCCGCGGCTTTACTCGGCGCATGGTACGCCCGAGGCACACACGCATACGACACAGATGAGAAAGTGAAAAAGGTAATCGACGAGATAAACGCAATAGTTTACAAAATTATTGAGGGCCAACCCTCCGGTGATAAACGAGAAGTTCTCATTTCGAACATGTATAAGGCTGGGCGAGAGTTAAGTCTCGCGCACTTTGAGGAGCTTTACGAAATACTGGGTACGAAATTTGATTACTATTTTTTCGAGAGTGCGACCGCTCCGAAAGGACTGGAAATTGTGCGTGCACATCCGGAAGTATTCGAGCAGAGCGACGGTGCCGTCGTGTACAAGGGCGAGAAAGTCGGACTTCACACGCGAGTCTTCATCACCTCGAAAGGGTTGCCGACATATGAGACAAAAGAGCTTGGACTTGCGGAGCTGAAGGCCGAAACGTGGGAGTGCGATACCTCAATCACAATCACTGCACACGAGCAGGCGGGATACTTTGCCGTTGTTGTGGCCGCCATGAAAGAAGTGATGCCCGACATCGCCAAGAAAATTACACACGTATCGCACGGCATGATGCGGTTTGCGGAAGGAAAGATGTCTTCGCGTACGGGGAATGTCATCACGGGCGAATCCCTTCTTACCGATTTGACCGAAGCCGCACAGGAGCGTGCCAAAGAAAGCCGCGCGGACAATGCTGAAACGCTGGCGCAGAATGTCGCCGTCGCCGCCATTAAATATCAAATTCTCAAACAGGGTTCCGGCAAAGATATTATTTTCGACCGCGAACGCGCGCTCAGTCTCGAAGGCGATTCCGGTCCGTACCTGCAATACGCACATGCACGCACACAGCAGGTTCTTGAGAAGGCGAAGGAGCAGAACGTTGCGGCGAAGACGGATAGTGGTGCGGAGCCCAACGAAGTCGCACACCTGCTTCATCGCTTTCCGGAAGTCGTCGAGAACGCCACGACGCTCATGGAACCGCACGTGCTCACCAATTACCTCATCGTACTTGCAGCGGCATTCAACAGTTGGTACGGGCGAGAGCAAATTCTCGATGGTTCGACAAGCTCACCACATAAAGTCGCGCTTACCGACGCGGTACGCCGCACGCTCAAGAACGGCCTATGGATATTGGGCATCCCCGCGCCGGAGAAGATGTAAGGTCGGTGTCAATCCCAATACTTAGTCTAAAGCCTAAGTATTGGGATGACGAGTTAGTCTATGTTGAGGACATTCACTGGTGGTAAACTGCCTCGATGACGCAGGATGAAGCGCTAGCGATTTTGAAGACGGGGCTGAATGTGTTTCTCACCGGCGAACCGGGGAGCGGCAAGACGCACACCATCAATCGTTATGTTGCGTGGCTGCGGGAGCGGGGAGTGGAGTCGGCAGTGACAGCCTCCACGGGTATTGCAGCCACGCATATCAATGGCATGACAATCCATTCGTGGAGCGGCATCGGCATCAAGCGCGAGATGACTGACTACGATATTGAAATGATTCACAGCCGCGAAAAGACGGCGAAGCGCATCGTCTCTGCGAAAGTCCTCGTTATCGAAGAGGTTTCGATGCTCGATGCCGCCACGCTGGAGAGTGTCGATAGAGTGTTGCGCACGCTGCGCAGGCGGCCGCTCATGCCCGAACAGCCTTTTGGCGGATTGCAGGTCATATTTGTCGGCGACTTCTTCCAACTTCCGCCCGTCTCGACGAGCGCGAGCCGAGGCGGACCGGTTTCCAAGAATGAGCAGGCGAAATTTGCATTCGAGTCATCCGCATGGAAGGAAGCAAATCCCGTCGTCTGCTATCTATCCGAACAGCATCGGCAGGAAGACGGAGATTTTCTTGACCTGCTCACGGCAATGCGGCGGGGCACGTTTGGTGCGGCGCATCGCACAAGACTCAATTCGCGTGTCGGCATTCTTTCCAAGCAAACCATCGCGACGCGGCTGTACACGCACAACGAAAATGTCGACCGCATCAACAAAGAGTCGCTCGGGAAAATCGAAGGTGCCACCAAAGTCTTTCACATGACCACGCGAGGTGCGCAGCGGCTGGTGGAGTCACTCAAGGCGCAATGTCTCTCGCCGGAGACGCTCGAATTGAAAGAGGGTGCATCGGTCATGTTTACGCGCAACAATTTCGATGCGGGATATGTGAACGGCACGCTGGGGACCGTCACGTCGTTCACGTCGCTCGGTGTTCCTGTGGTGAAGACGCGAAGCGGCGAGACCATCACGGCAGAGCCGGCCGAATGGGCGATACAAGACGGCAACAAAATTCTCGCAAGAATTACGCAGGTGCCGCTCCGGCTTGCATGGGCCATAACGGTGCACAAGAGTCAGGGGATGTCGCTTGACGCGGCGATTATCGACCTGTCGCAGGCGTTTGAGTTCGGGCAGGGATACGTCGCCATCTCGCGGGTGCGTTCGTTGAGCGGACTGTTTCTCGAAGGGTTCAACGAGCGTGCGCTTGAGCTGCATCCCAAAGTTGCCGCAGCCGACCGTCATTTCCGTGCGTACTCTGATGCGGCACGCAAGAAATTTGCAGCCCTTGGCACGAGTGAGAAAACAAAACTCGAGAATAATTTTCTGCGCGCTATCGGGGCCAAGAGTGTGGCGGCGGCGGGTGCGGGAAATTCCGCCCTGCGGAACTCGCGTCCAAGTCGCTCAAACAGTCCTCGTTCGGAATTTCCCGCACCTGCCGCCGCTTCCGGCGACCGCCTTGCCGAGTTACGTGAAAAATATCCCAACATGGGCAGACCGTGGACCAAAGACGATGACACGCTCCTCGCAAAAATGTTCGGTGAAAAGCAAAGGAACGTCGACATCGCCAAACATTTCGGTCGCAAGCCGGGGGCTATCCGCTCCCGTCTCGGCCACCTCGGACTTGTGCCTAATTTTTGGAAGCCTCGAAAGAAATAGATTGGTCCTCGCTGGTACGCTTTTCCTTTGGCTAAAGCACTTTGTGCCCGCCCGATAAATCGCAAAAGCGATTTATTTAGGGTACGATAGGTGAAATATGGCTGAAAAACCCCAAAAATCCGATGTTGCAAAGCGGGAGGAGGAAATACTCGCGTTTTGGCAGGAGCGGGGTATTTTCAAGAAATCCCTCGAAAAGCACGCTCCGTTGGGCGAATTTGTTTTCTACGAAGGACCGCCGACCGCCAACGGCCGCCCCGGCATCCACCACTTGGAGAGCCGTGCGTTCAAAGACGCAATTCCGCGCTACCGCACGATGCGCGGATATCACGTGCGTCGCAAAGCAGGGTGGGACACGCACGGATTGCCGGTCGAGCTCGAAGTAGAAAAAGAAATCGGGAGCAAAAGCAAAAAAGATATTGAGGCGTACGGTATCGCGAAGTTTAATGCGAAGTGCAAAGAGAGTGTCCTGCGCTATATCGGCGAGTGGCGCACATTTAGCGACCGTATCGCGTTTTGGCAGGATTACGACAATACCTATTTCACATTCGACAATGCATACATCGAATCGGTGTGGAATATTTTGAAAACGGCGCACGAGCGCAAACTGCTCTACAAGGATTACAAGGTCGTCCCATGGTGCCCTCGTTGCGGCACGGCGCTCTCATCGCACGAAGTCGCGCAGGGGTACGACGAAGCGAAAGACCCGTCGGTGTATGTGAAGTTTGAACTTATTGACGACAGCCCTTCGACAAGCTCAGGGCAGGCCAAAACATATGTTTTGGCCTGGACAACGACGCCGTGGACCTTGCCGGGGAACGTCGCGCTCGCAGTCGGCGAAGACGTCGATTATGTAAAAGTGAATACGGAAACGGGTTTGCTCTGGATGGCAAAGGCACGTGCGGAAACGATTGCGCCGGGCGCAGAAATTCTTGAGGAAGTGAAGGGGAGTGAACTCGTGGGCAGAACATACAAACCGTTGTTCCCGTTTCTCGCGCAGGCAAATCTTCCGCAAAAAGAGCGCGAGAAAATGCAAAACGCGCACAAGGTATATGCGGCGGATTTCGTCTCGACCGAAGACGGCACCGGCATCGTGCACACCGCTGTCATGTACGGCGCCGACGACTTCGAACTCGGGACAAAAGTCGGACTTCCCAAATATCACTTGGTAGGACAGGATGGAAAATTCACGCAGGATGCCGGATTGTTCGCGGGGAAATTCGTCAAAGATGCCGACGCGGATGTCATCGACGAGCTGAAACGAAGCGGCGCACTGTTCAAGCAGGAAGTCATCGAACACACCTATCCGTTCTGCTGGCGTTGCAAGACGCCGCTTCTCTACTACGCGGACAACTCGTGGTATCTCGCCATGTCGCACATCAAGGGCACGCTCATCAAAGAAAATGAGGGTATTCACTGGGAGCCGGAGCACATTCGCGAGGGCAGGTTCGGAGAATGGCTCAAAGACTTGAAGGATTGGGCCATCAGCCGTAGCCGCTACTGGGGTACACCACTTCCCATATGGGAATGTGCTACGTGCAAAGAATTCACGGTCATCGGCTCGGTCGCCGAATTGAAGGAAAAAACAGGCAGTGTGCCGGACGACTTGCACCGTCCGCATATCGACGGATTTACGTTTAGCTGTACCTGCGGCGGCGAAATGCGCCGTGTGCCGGAAGTTCTCGACGTGTGGTTCGACTCGGGCGCGATGCCTTTTGCGCAAGACCATTATCCTTTCGCGGGAAAAAAATTATTGTATCCGGCAGACTACATCTGCGAAGCCATCGACCAGACGCGCGGCTGGTTTTATACCTTGCATGCGGTGGGCAATATCATGGGGCGCGGCAAGTCGTTCAAGAATGTCATTTGTCTCGGGCACATTCTCGATGCCAAAGGAAAAAAGATGTCCAAGTCGCTCGGCAACATAGTGGTTCCCGGTGCGGTCATCGACAAATACGGCGTCGATGCGTTGCGCTTTTTCATGTTCACGGTAAATGCGCCGGGGGATAGCAAGAATTTCGACGAGCGGCTCGTAGATGAAATCGTCAAGAAAAATCTCGGACGGCTCGGCAACGTCCTTTCCTTTTATCAGCTCTATGCCGACGGGACGGAGCGAGATTGGCAGAGCGGGCATATTTTGGACAAGTGGATAATCGCGCGGCTCGACGAGCTTATCGGCTCGGTGACCAATGGCTTTGAAAAATATCAGCTCGATGTCGCCACACGCCCCATCGCGGGGTTCATCGACGATTTGTCGGTGTGGTACCTGCGTCGCTCGCGCGACCGCTTCAAGGAGGAGGGGCCGGACAAAAAAGCCGCGCTCGCGACACTGCGTTTTGTGCTCCACCGGCTCTCCCTCGTGATAGCGCCGACAATGCCGTTTTTTGCTGAATATCTTTTCCAATCAATCCGTGAGGAGGAAGACGAAGAGAGTGTACATCTCGCCACGTGGCCGGAAGTGTCGAACCAACCGACGTTCTGGAGAAAACTTTTCGGCAGGAATGACGCGCGGGCCACGCTCAAATCGATGGAGGAGGCGCGTGCGCTCGTTACGCAGACGCTTGAAGCGCGGGACAAGGCGGGCATCAAGGTCCGCCAGCCGCTCGGAAAGCTGTTTGTACCCGTTGCATCCAAGTTGCCCAAGGCGCTTCTCGATGTCATTGCCGAGGAGGTGAATGTAAAGAGTATTGAGAAGAAAGGAAGTGCCGTGACTCTCGACACGACACTGACTGATGAACTGCGGGAGGAAGGATTTGTGCGCGACACCATCCGTGAGATACAGGCGTACCGCAAAGAGCAGAAACTTCGCCCCGGCGAGCCTGCGGTATACCGCATGCAAACATCACCGGAAAACCGCGCAATCATTGAGAAAAATCGCAATCAGATAGAAAAGACGACCCACACAAGCATCGAGTTTACCTAGTCCCTAGAACCCAGCCAGTGAGAGCACGGTTCAGTGTGCAAAAAGCCTATAATATCCATATGTTTCGTAAGAAAGCGGAGAAAGAGAAGTTATTCATACGTGTACTTCAATGGGCTTCCGATAGAGGCTCAGCAGGTTTCAAGCTAAACGAGTTGAAAAAGGCTATTGCGGATGATGAGGAAGAGTGGACATGGATACAACGGATGGTATTGGGTGAGATCCACGGAAATCCAATTTTAATTGCGCATCTAGGCTCTCATCATAAAAAAGAGGGGGAATACAATTATTTTATAACCGGGGCAGGTGCCTCAGCACTGGTAGACTACGTGGCGCTTAGAGAGGCGCGTAAGAGTTCCCATAGCGCCACTATTTGGGCAGCTGTCTCGTTCGGAGTGGCGATTGTATCTTTGCTGATAGCCGCAATCGTTGGAGGTTTTCAAATTAGGTCAACATATCTTGCACAAAAAACACTAGAAATATCGGCCAACCCCGTGCTCAACATCACGCACGATCCGAGCGAAGTACCCGACGGTACAGATGAGGTAACAATAGCCGCTGGCCTCATTCCGCTAAAAGAATCGAAGTTGAACCTACTTTTAATCAACAATTCTGTCTCATCAATCGAACAGGCGGACATGCGAATGACGTTGTGGCAACTTTATGTAAATAAAGAAAACAGACATCTGACCGTTTGTCCGCTCGGTTATGTAGATCACCATTCCAACCCGCACTTTACACTAACTCATTTGGGAACGACCAACCTTTTCAATAACAAGTTTAATCTTCGCGAGGGTGAGGCGTACCCGTTCGATCTGGACCTAGTTCACTTAAACGAAATACAGTCAACGTCAGACGATGCAATAATTCTTCTAAAAATTGATGTCAATTTTGTTAAGTCTGCGAGTCAAAGCAACCATAGCTATGTAAAGTTACTTGTACTGAATTCTTTCGACGGGAATGCTCTCGATCCAAATATTGCTCCTACACTGGCAATGGGATTAGCCGATAGAAAGGAGGAGGTAGCCTGGGAAGGATTTAAATTCCCGTCACTCTTGCACCCCTTTCAAGAAGAGGAATTTCTTAAGTATTTTGAAGTTCCAACTCCGGATCTTGATCTGACACCTTCAGGCTGTCGGGAATTTCGGCTTTCAAAAGAATTAAGAACGATATACTATTAAATCTGTCCAAGGAGCCTCATTTCGCTATTCTTAAAAGTGTTGATTTGGTCGCAGGGCTGCGCGGTTATCAATAGTTCGAGTCCAAGGAGTTCAGCACCTATCCCGTATGTATCAGAAATACAACACCGAGGCGCTTGTTTTGGGAAGCCGCGAAACGGGGGAGAGCGACCGCGTGTATGCGCTTTTTACAAAAGACTTCGGACTCGTGCGCGCTCGCGCGAGCTCGGTTCGCTCGGAGAAATCTCTGATGCGCTACGCGCTACAAAATTATTCACTGGCGAATATATCACTCGTGAAGGGGAAGCGCGGGTGGCGCGCAGCAGGCGCGACGGCAATCAAAACGGCGTCGGGCGATGTCCGCGGCGTCGGTGCGTTCGCGCGCATTTCGGAGCTTGTGCTACGGCTCATTCACGGAGAAGAGGCAAATGAGTATCTGTTTGCGGCACTTTCCGAGGCGCACGATGCGCTCATGCGGGAGAAATGCGACGCGTTCGGGATGATAGAAATAGTTTGCGTCGCGCGTATTCTCTACACACTCGGTTATATTTCAAACGAAGCACTCTCGACCGCATTATTCACGCACACCGCGTACACCGGCGAGTCGCTGCTCGAGGCGGAGACCATGCGCGACAAGCTGCTCTCTTCTATCAACAAAGCGATTGCCGAAACGCAGCTCTAAAGGTAGTCTCTTGTATATGATAACCATTGAACGTCTAGTAGAGGCGACGCCGAGAGCAGTCGAGGAACTCATAGCCCTTGGGCGCGACTTGCATTCAGATGACCGTACGATGTCCATAGCTGATTTGGAAGAAATTCTTCGCGACGACAGCGCGATTTGCATGGTCGTGCTAGACAATGGACGCATTAAAGGAATGGCGACGCTGTACATCATTCCAAAATTCGGAAGTAAAAACGGACTATTGGAAGACGTAATTGTCTCATCGGAGTATCGCGGGCAAGGTCTAGGAGAAAAACTCGTTAAGTCACTTATTGAAGAGGCAAAAGCACGACGCGTTAGATCTATCAGCCTGACATCGCGCCCTGTGCGTGTTGCATCTCACAAGTTGTACCAAAAGCTAGGTTTTGAAAAAAAGGAAACAGAAGTTTTCAAATTGTTTCTTTGATATGGCGCGGGTAAAAATTAGCGAATACCGAGCCAAGAAGATTTTGCTTGGTGAGGAGTACAAAGGTGTTCAGTTGCGCTCGAATAATAAGATGGTTATTCCCAAGGGGAAATGGGTGGCAAAAGTAGACCAAGGCGTAAAAAAGCGCATGAAACAAGGGCTTGTTGTCGTCGGCAAGGTGGGTGCGGATATCCTGAAGGCCATCAGGTCGTGGGAGAAGAAGGGGTTTTCGCAGTTCTTGCTCGAGCCGCTTGTGCCGCATGAGGCCGGCGAAGAGCAATACTTTTCGATGGAACGTGTCAGAGAAGGAATTCGCTTCTTACATACAAGAGAAGGCGGAATTGATATAGATGCGCATCCGGAAAAGGTACATACCTATGTATATACAGCGGCGAAAGACATTGCAGACATCTCAAAACGTTCGGGGCTGCCGAAAGAATTTCTAACGACGGCCATACATGTCTTCGAGAAGAACTTCTTCGGCTTTCTCGAAATAAATCCACTCGTCGTACAAGGGGAAAATATATTTTTGCTTGACGCGGCGGTACTCGTCGACAGTGCCGGGGAATTCTTTGTGCGTGATTCGTGGAGCGAGGACGACGTGGTACAGGGAAGAGCAAAACATGCCGCAGAAACGCGTGTGGAGGAACTCGCCCGCACGACACCGGCGTCTTTCAAGTTGACCGTTCTGAATCCAGACGGCGCACTTTTCTTTCTGCTCTCGGGCGGCGGAGGCTCAATCGTCATCGCCGATGAAGCGCAGCTTGAGGGTGCGGGGAAGCTCATTGCAAATTACGGGGAATACAGCGGTGGTCCGACGCGCGAGGAGACGTACTTGTATGCAAAAGAGGTCATAACGCTCATGCTTGCTTCACGCGCCAAGAAAAAGGCGCTTATTATCGCGGGCGGTGTCGCCAACTTTACCGATGTGCGCTCGACGTTTCTCGGCATCATTGATGCACTCACAGAAGTTGCGCCGGCGCTTCGCAAAGCCGGAGTGAAAGTGTTTGTCCGCCGCGGCGGACCAAACGAGACGGCGGGGCTTGCGCTTATGCGCGAATTTCTTGAGCGCGAAGAATTACTTGGCTCCGTTCACGGCTCGGACGATATTATTACCTCTGCTGTCGGTGACGCGATTGCGGCCGCTCCTGTATGAATATTCTTCAACGGGTCCGAAAGGGTGATGATGGAGTATTGGTGTTCGGCAACCATCCGGCCGTCGTGCAATCGATACTCGACTTCGATTATCTCTCCGGCAAGAAAGAGCCGTCGGTCGTCGGCATCATCGCGGGCAACCGCTCTGCTCAGAAGTTTTTTTTCGGAAAAAGCGAGATACTCGTGCCGTGTTTCAAGTCCGTTGCGGATATCCCGAAGCATTTGAGACCGCGCGTGCAATGGATGCTCAATCTGCAGTCAGGCAGGCGGGCGTACGAGTCGACCGTTGCCTTTTTTGAAGCGTTTCCGCAGGCACTCGGCGGCCATATTTTCGCTGAAAATATGCCTGAAATGCAAGCTACGGAGCTTATCGCCCGTTTCGGCAGAAAACATCTCATAGCGGGACCCTCGGGCGTCGGCATCCTCGTCCCGGGGCATCTCAAGCTCGGTGCGATAGGTGGTGTCGACATGCATCAGATAGAGGCGGGCAAGCTCTCGACCGCCGGCTCGGTTGCGGTCGTCTCCACGTCCGGCGGGATGACCAACGAGCTCATCCGCGCAGTCGCCGCGGCGGAGAAACGAGTATCGTTTTCCGTCGCCATCGGCGGCGACCGGTTTCCCGTCACCTCGCTCACCGACGTGCTGAAGCTTGCGCAAAACGACGAGGCAACGAAAGCAATCGTGTATTTCGGCGAGCTCGGCGGCAGCGATGAGTATGAAATAGTTGAAATGCTCAAGACGCGGACGCTCACGAAACCGGTATTGTGCTACATCGCCGGTATTATCGACGAAGCATTCGATGAACACATGCAATTCGGACATGCCAAAGCGCTCGTCGCGCGCAAAGATGAAAGTGCGCGCGCCAAACGTGAAGCGCTCCGCGAGGCGGGAGCGCTCGCGCCGGAGACATTCCCCGAGTTTCTGCGCGAAATGGCGCGACTTCCGTCCGCGCCTGTTCGCCTGCCTGCCGCGAAGCGCTCGCGTGTGGCGCAGGCAGGTGATAGGGTAGTGGATATTATGTCGCTCACGAACCGGCAGAAAAGCATTCTTTCCACGCGCGAAATCGTCGACCTCGATGCGGTGCCGCAATTCGTGCGCGGCGGAAAACTCGCGAAGCAAAAAGACAACGGGTTTGCCGCGGCCGCGCTCTCTGCGTTGCTCGGTAGCGAAGTCTCCCCCGTCACTGCGGCGTTCGTCGAAAATATCTTTGAACTTTTGATAGACCACGGCGGCCATGTCTCCGGCGCGGTCAATACGATGGTCACGGCGCGCGCGGGCCGCGACATGGTCTCGTCGCTTGCCGCGGGGTTACTCACAGTGGGACCGCGTTTTGGCGGCGCGGTGAACGCCGCTGCGGAGCAATGGCTCGACGGTGTTGCTCAAGATGCTGATGCCGCGGATTTTGTCGAAGCGCGGACAAAAAAGGGTGCGCTGCTCGCGGGCATCGGCCACCGCAAGTACCGCGTCGGGCTCGGCGACCCGCGCGTCGCCGCTCTCTCCGGGTTCGCAAAGCTGCTCAAAAAACATCCGCACTACGATTTCGCGCGTGATGTCGAGAAAGTGACGACCCGCAAGAGCGGTAGCCTCATCCTCAATGTCGACGGTGTGATGGCGGCGCTCCTTTTGGATATTCTCGCCGAGAAAGAGGGTTATTCTGCGGCACAACTGCAGAAACTCACTGAAGCGGAGTTTTTCAATGCGCTTTTTATCATCCCGCGTACAGTCGGTTTCATTGCGCACTTCATCGAGCAAAAACAGAACGACGAGGGATTGTTCCGCTTGCCGGACGAACTCCTCTTTGAGCGAAAGAAAGGGCCAAAAAAAGGGGAATAGCTACCACCGCTGCGTGATAGAATTGTCGAATGCCTCCCCAGCAGGAACTTTCGGAGCACGAGAAGGAGAAAATAGAGCGTTTGCGGCGTGCAATGTACAGCAGGTCGCTTTCAGGTATGCTCGGCGAGCGGCCGCGGCATACGCTTGGAAAGCCACAGCAAGTCGTCGGCGAGGACTGGGAGGAGAAGGAAATGGGGGCGGAACCTTCGATGGTCGCGCCGCCTACGATGGGTCTCGTGCGCAAAATATTGTGGTGGTTCCTCGGCGCATCAATCATCTTCTTCATCGCGGCGCTCGCGTTTTTCGGATACTACTTTACGCTCGGCGGCGGTTCCTTCGCCGCGTCGCCGTCAAATATAGACATTTCCATCTCCGGCCCGCCGCAGATAGCGGGCGGCGAACCGGCGAAGCTTCAGATAGTCGTCACCAACCGCAACAAGGTCCCGCTCCAGCTTGCCGACCTCGTCATCACCTATCCGCCGGGGACGCGCTCGCCGACGGATTTCTCGACCGACTTCCCGACGCAGCGCATTTCATTGGGGAGCATTGAGGCGGGCGGAAGCAGGCAGGGGACGGTCTCCGCTGTGTTTGCCGGCACGGAAGGACAGCACGCCAACGTCAAAGTAGAGCTCGAGTATCGCGTATCGGGCTCGAGTGCGATATTCGTCGCACAATCCGGATACGACGTCACATTCAGCTCCTCGCCCATCACCCTCTCCATCTCAGGCAATACCGAGACCATTTCCGGTCAGCCGGTACAGCTTGCGGTCACGCTCGCTTCAAACGCCGGTGCGCCGATAAAAGACGCACTCCTGCACGCGGATTTTCCGTTCGGATTCACATTTAGTAGCGCCGAGCCAGCGCCGGTCTCGAGCGGCCTGTGGGCGGTGGGCGATATCCAGCCGGGACAGACCAAAACGGTGACCATTCGCGGGTCGCTTTCCGGACAATCAGGCGATAGCCGCGTCTTCCGCTTCTCGGCGGGCACACGCTCCGGCGCGACATCTACCTCCATCACTACCTCGCTCGCCGACACCACGTATGCGATGCAAATATCACAGCCGTTCCTCGGGCTTTCGATAGGCGTGAATAACAGGAGCGGTAAGAGCGTCATTGCCGCGCCGGGCGACACGATTACGGTATCCGTTACGTATCAAAACAACATTCCGACCGAAATTACCGATGCCATCATCGTTGCGCGTCTCAGCGGTGTCGAAATAGACGGCACGACGGTCAAAACCGCCGATGGGTTCTTCCGCTCCACCGACAACACCGTGCTGTGGGACAAGAGCACGACCGACGGCGCGCTTGCAAATCTCGCACCAGGTGCGAAAGGCACGGTCAGCTTTTCATTCCAAATGCCAAACTCCGATGCGCTGAAAAATATCAAGAATCCGCATCTTGATGTCAGTGTCAACGCCGCGGGGCAGCGGCTTTCGGAGACCGGTGTGCCGCAAAACCTCCAATCGGCTTCGCGACAAACTATCAAACTCGCGACCGACCTGCAGCTCAACGCGCAGGCGCTCTACTATGCCAATCCGTTCGGCTCTTCCGGACCGATGCCGCCGAAAGCCGGTACCGAGACGACCTACGGGCTCGTATTTACGATTACCAACTCGACCAACAAAATCAGCGGTGCCCGGCTGACGGCGACACTGCCGAGCTACGTCCGCTGGATAGGCTCGCATGCGCCCGCTTCCGAGAGCCTCTCGTTCAATCAGACGGACGGCACCTTTACGTGGAACATCGGGGACATTCTCCCCGGAACGGGCATCGGCAGTACGACGCCGCGGCAACTCGCAATCGCCATCGGCTTCACGCCTTCGACGAGTCAGATAGGCGACCAGCCGGTTCTCGTACAGAACGTTACCTTGAGAGGCCTTGATGCGGCGACCGGCGCAAGCATTTCGCGGACAACCGCACCGAATGTGACTACGAATCTTGCGACGATTTCCAAGTCGTCTGCGGAGGCAATCGTCGGGACCGACCCCGGCTTCGCTCCCGCAAACGCAACTGTGGTAAAGTGACCGCGATATGGCCGATGTGACGATGGAAAAAATAGTCTCGCTCTGCAAGCGCCGCGGCTTCATCTATCCGGGCTCCGAAATATACGGCGGTCTCTCCGGTACATGGGACTACGGGCCCTTGGGCGTCGAGCTCAAGAACAACATCAAGCAACTCTGGTGGAGAATGTTTGTGCAGGAGCGCGACGATATGTACGGCGTCGACGCAGCCATTCTCATGAACCCTGAAGTCTGGAAAGCGAGCGGTCATATCGAGGGATTTCAGGACCCGCTAGTCGAATGTTCCAAATGCAAACGCCGCTTCCGCGCTGATCAGGCAGAAGAGAAATGCCCAGAGTGCGGCGGAAAATTCGGCGAGGTGAAGCAGTTCAACATGATGTTCAAGACGCAGATCGGCGCGGTGCCGGAGGACGAGGCGTCCAATGTGTATCTGCGACCTGAAACCGCCGGCGGCATTTTCGTCAATTTCAAAAATGTTGTCGATTCGTTCCACCCCAAATTTCCGTTCGGTATCGCGCAGATAGGCAAGGCGTTTCGCAATGAAATCGCTCCGCGTGATTTCATTTTCCGCGTCCGCGAAATGGAACAGATGGAAATTGAATATTTTGTGCGCCCCTCCGGTTGGGAAGAAAGTTTCGAGGAGTGGCGGAAAGCGGTGCTGGGGTATTTCGAAGCCGTCGGCGTTACGCTCGGCAACATCCACGAGCTCGATGTCCCCGCGGAAGAGCTTGCCCACTACTCGAAGCGGACTATTGATTTTGAATTCGATTTTCCTTTCGGCAAAAAAGAACTCTCCGGACTGGCATACCGCACTGATTTCGACCTGTCCGCACATACCAAGGCTTCCGGCGCGGACCTTACGTATCTCGATGATGCAACGGGTGAGCGCTCCATGCCGCATGTCATCGAACCGTCGTTTGGCGTTGACCGCACCATCCTCGCGCTCCTCACGAGTGCGTACACCGAAGACGAGCTCGGCGGCGAGCCGCGCACGTACCTCAAATTCAACTCCGCGGTCGCACCGGTCAAGGCCGCCGTTTTTCCGCTTCTCAAGAACAAACCCGAGCTTGTTGCGAAAGCCCGCGAGGTGTACCTGATGCTCAAAAAGCAGATACCGCAGGTGATGTGGGACGACAACGGTAATATCGGCAAGCGTTACCGCCGTCAGGATGAAATCGGCACACCGTACTGCATCACCGTTGATTTCGACACGCTCGGCGAGACGGCAAACCTTAAAGACACGGTGACTATCCGTAATCGCGACACCGGCACGCAAGAGCGAGTATCTATTGACAATCTAGCCTCTCGTATAGTATAATACAACGCTCGTTCTTTGAGACAAAAGGCGCTTTGCCGTGGGATAAAAGAGCCGGATTTTCAGCTTTTTTATCCTGTGGCGAAGCCTGGGTGCACGACGGAACCTCCCGCATGGGGTGGGGGCGGAACTCGTTGCAATCTTGTGGAGGAATACCATGGACGGCAATCAATCCCAACAGTTGATGGCCACATTTACGACGAATGTGGACTGGAACAAGGTCGACTTCGAAAAGATCGGAGCGCAAAGCTTGATCCGCAATCCGAAATTTGCAGGTGCACAATTCCGTGCGTGGATGGAAAACGGCTGTCGCTTCGTCATCAAGGGCCCGAGCGTGCTCGTCATCGACCGCTCCAAGCCATTCGATTCGACCAGATTCCTCGGCCAAGGGTCGAGCATCTGGCGCGGTCCGGCCGAGGGCAAGGGCCTCGAAGGCGAGGAAGACCAAGACTCGCGCTCGGTCGCCTTGACCGAACTCGATTTCTCGAGCGTCGCGTTCGACAACTTCCTGAAGGAAGACGAGCCGACCATCATCGGCGAAGAGAAGCTCGTGCGGATGAAGGCCGACCCGCGCATCCGCTACGACGCGGGGGTTGGTGTGGCGCTCCTCGACGAGAAGGGCCAGGCCACGTTGCGATGGCTCCACGACACGTATGGAATTACGTGGATGGAGTTCGCAACCGTGCTGCGCTACTCGGACGGCCACCGGTGCTTCCTGTTTCTCGACCGGCGCGGCGGCGGTTCGTGGCACGCGCGCTGCCGCTGGCTCGGCCACGGTCGCAGTGCCGGCGGCGTGTCTCCGGTTTCTGCAAGTTGAACTTACCGCTTTGGTCTGGGGCTGTGCCCTTCGACCTTTGTGCACGGCTCCGCCCCCAAGGCGGAGCCGTTTCCTTTTGATATGATACGCATGGTAGTAGGCCAATGAGCGTGCGATTACGGTCGTACGCCGCCGAACCCAGCGAACACACATCGGGAGTATTTCCGTCTGCCAATGGAGGGATTGAAATAGGGTGGTGTATGCAAGCTCAAAAAATGAAGATACTTGGTGCGCGATGCTAGGGCATTCTGATGCCGGATACGATACAGCTCATTTGAGTATTCAAAGGGCAGTGACATAGGTGGCATCGCGCACGTTTCTGCGCAACTCGGACGGCAACCGGTACTTCCTGTATCTCAACCGGAACGACGACGGTTCGTGGAACGCGAACTACAACTGGCTCGACAACGATCGCAATGCCGGCAACGTGTCTCCGGTTTCTGTAACTCTCCTCATTTCTCCCCCGCTTTTGCGGGGGAGTTTTGCTTTCTCAACTGTCCCTGCCAACCTCCGAGCATCTTGCCGACCTCGTCCACTTTTTCGGAGAGTGCGGCGTACTTTTTCACGTCGAGCGATTTTGTCTCCCACAAGATCATCAATAATAGTTTCAGCGCATCAATTTTTCGCGTAGCCAGCCGCACGTACGGCAATTTCTCTTCCCGAGAAAGAAATGCTGCTGCTGACGTGGCCTCTACCGCTTCTATGAACAACCCGTCAATCCGTGCGCCGAGTGAATATCGGTGGATTTTCGGGAGGGTAGAATGATGTTCATGCCAGAGAATGTAGGCCGCCTTGATGCGCTCCAAAAGGGGCAAAAGCCGCAAGGGGGGGGGGTACGGCTAGGCGGATTCAATTCGCTCATTCATACGAGGATATCATCTCGGTCGAGAATCTCCTCGCCGCATGGTGTGAGTTCGTGAGAGGCAAACGCCAGAAGAAAGACGTGCAAGAGTTCCAGCATTGTCTGATGGACAATATCCTTGCACTCCATCGCGACCTCGCGGCGGGAACGTACGAACATGGCGGCTACAAACACTTCCGCATCAGCGACCCCAAGCCCCGCGACATCCACAAGGCAAGCGTATGCGACCGCCTGCTCCATCACGCCCTGTATCGCACACTTTACCCATTCTTCGACCGCACCTTTATCGCTGACTCGTATTCATGCCGCAAAGGCAAGGGAACGCACCGAGCCATGAACCGTTTCCGAGAGTCCGCATACAAAGTATCGCGTAACCACACGCGTACGTGCTGGGTACTCAAGTGCGACATCCGGAAGTTCTTTGCCTCCATCGACCAGAACATTCTGCTCGACATAGTCCGTACCTACATTCCCGACAAGCGCACCGTCGCCCTCATCACCAAAGTCGTCGCCAGCTTCCAAAGTTGGACACCCGATGTCCAATATGAGCCAAGAGGATTACCACTCGGAAATCTCACGAGCCAACTTCTCGTCAATATCTATATGAACGAGTTCGACCAATTTGTGAAGCACACGCTCAAGACGAAACAGTACGTTCGCTATGCCGATGACTTCGTGTTTCTTTCCCACTCAAGGGGCACCCTTGAGGAAATGTTGCCGCGTGTACAGGATTTTCTCAATGCACGTCTACACCTTGCATTGCATCCCGACAAAGTATTCATCAAAACGTTCGCCTCCGGCGTCGACTTCCTCGGCTGGGTGCATTTTCCCGACCACCGGGTACTGCGAACAGCGACGAAGTGGAGAATGCTACGGAATCTTGCCGACGATGCGTTCGATGCGCGCGTGGAATCGTATCGGGGATTGCTGGGGCATGGGAATGCACGGAGACTCACTGCGTCGCTCCGCTAATACTCTTATGTTACGATGCCCCATATATGGAGGGGCGCAACTTTAATATTTCCATTACATCGGGGACGGTGGTGAAAACCATCTTTATCCTCGGTCTCGCGTGGCTGTTTCTAAAGCTCTATAGCATCGCTCTCATAGTGCTCACGGCTATTGTTATTGCTTCGGCAATAGAACCCGGCGTCGCTTCGATCGTGCGCCGCAAAGTACCTCGCGTACTTGCGGTTTTGATGATCTATCTACTCATGATGGGGACATTTTTCGTCCTATTCTACTTCTTCCTTCCGTCGCTGTTGACTGATTTCGCCACGTTCCTCTCTTCGCTCCCGGCGTACCTCGAAGCTTTTAATCGTACCGGTGCATTCGACCAGTATGCGAGTATTCTCGGTATCCCCGCGCCGTCAGCCGCCTCCGCAATCGATATCATGGCCGACATCCGGAACGTTTTTAATCTGGGCGGCGTTTTCGGTAACGCGGTGACGGCGGCGAGCCAGATATTCGGCGGCGTCTTTTCGTTCGTGCTCATCATCGTTTTCTCGTTCTATTTCGCCGTCATCGAGACGGGTGTCGATGACTTCCTCCGCATTGTGACACCGCGCTCTCATCAGGATTATGTATTGGGTCTCTGGCGCCGCTCGCAACACAAAATCGGTCTCTGGATGCAGGGCCAGCTTATTCTTGCGCTCATTATAGGCGTCCTCGTCTATCTCGGGCTGACGATACTCGGCGTTCCGCACGCGCTTGTCTTGGCGGTCATAGCGGCATGTTTTGAGATTATTCCGGTCTTCGGTCCGGCGCTTGCAGCGGTGCCTGCGGTGACTATCGCGTTTGTCGCCGGCGGCGCGCCGCTTGGCCTTCTCACTGTCGCGCTCTATGTCATCGCCCAGCAATTTGAGAACCACCTCATCTATCCGCTCGTCGTGACACGCGTCGTCGGCGTACCGCCGCTCCTCGTTATCCTCGCGCTCATTGTCGGAGCGGAGCTCGCGGGCTTCCTCGGCATCATTCTCTCGGTTCCGGTCGCCGCGGCATTGCAGGAATTCGTGCACGATATCGAACGGGGACACCTGCCGAAGCAAAGCTGATTCTATGGCGAAGTCGCTGTATATCACGACGACATTACCGTACGTGAACGCGGAGCCGCACATCGGTTTCGCGCTTGAGATGGTGCAGGCCGACATTATCGCGCGCTACCGGCGGCTCCTCGGCGACGACGTCTTCTTCAATACGGGTACCGACGAGCACGGACAGAAAATATTTCAGAAAGCGAAAGAGGAGGGGCGTGACGTGCAGGAATACGTGGACCACTTCGCGGGGGAGTTCAAGAAACTGAAAAGCGCACTCAATCTTTCGTACGATGCGTTTGTCCGCACGACAGACGCGGGGCATGTCGCGGCCGCGCAGGAGCTTTGGCGGCGTTGCGACAAAGCGGGCGACATTTACAAAAAGAAATACAAGGGGCTCTACTGCGTCGGCGACGAAGCGTTCGTCAAAGAGAGCGACCTTGTGGACGGCAAGTGCCCGAATCATCCGACAATGGACCTTGTAGAGATAGAGGAGGAGAACTATTTTTTCAAACTCGGCACATATCAGGACAGATTGTTGAAGTACCTCGGTACGGAAGGTGCTGTCGTGCCGGAGTGGCGCCGGCAGGAGGCCATCAACTTCGTAAAGCAGGGACTTGAGGATTTCAGTATTTCGCGGGTCAAAGAAAAAATGTCGTGGGGCATTCCGGTCCCCGGCGACGACTCGCAGGTCATGTACGTGTGGTTTGATGCGCTTACCAATTACATCTCGACACTCGGTTGGCCCTGCTCCGCTCCCGACTCCGCTAAAGCTACGTCGGGCAAGAAAGCTACGCAGGGCAAGCCCGAAGACTTGTTCGAGAAGTTTTGGGTCAATGGAGAGACGCTACAGCTCGCAGGCAAAGACCAAGTGCGTTTTCAGAGCATCATGTGGCAGGCCATGCTGCTCTCTGCTGGGCTCCCGACCACCAAGCAGGTGATTTATCACGGCTTCATCACGAGCGGCGGGCAGAAAATGAGCAAATCAATCGGCAATGTCATTGACCCGCTTGCTATCGTGACCGAATACGGCACCGATGCACTGCGCTACTTTCTCGCGCGCCACGTGCACCCATTTGAGGATTCCGACGTGACCATGGAGCGATTCAAGGAGGCGTACAACGCCGACCTTGCCAACGGCATCGGCAATTTGGCGGCGCGCATCATGACGCTTGCGGCGGCACACCTTTCCGAACCCGTGGAGCGCCCCGCGCCGGCAGGGTTCCACGGCGAATACGAGGATGCGCTCTCAAAGTTTGAATACAATCGCGCGTTGGAATTTGTACGGTCTCAAGTGCAGATACTTGACCATAAGATAGTCAAAGAAGAGCCGTTCAAACTAATCAAGACTAATCCCGAAATGGGGAAGCAAATGATACGCGAACTTGCTCTCGACCTCTATGGCATCGCCCGCATGCTGAGCCCTTTCATGCCGCACACGAGTGCCGCGATAAAAGAAGCAATCCTGCAGAACAAGAAACCCGCGAATCTCTTCCCGCGCAAAGAATGAGGTGTGTATGGAAGGTTCGCGTAGAAGATGAAATTATAACTTGAGCGTCTTAATTATCCTGACCCTATGGACAACCAAGATATCAGGCATCAACAATCTCGTCTGGAAGGAACCCCGCCCCATTGGGTGCCGATTAGAGGGCTGACCTTGTTGCTTGACACGCCCGATGTTTGCTTGGTAGCTGACGAAGCGAACGGGTTGCGCAGGTTGCACTGCGATGTGTCAAGAGAGGCCAAATTAGCGTTATTCAATATTCTGTACGGCGGGGTCGCCGATTCGGAAATAATTCGCTTGTTTGCAGGTAAGCAGAACTTCTGTATCGTTCCTTCCGCGGCTTACCACGTGACTGCTCTAGGTCTTTTCAGTGAGGAGAACGTACACCTGTTATCGGCGCGCGTTCGCAATGCGGCAGTCGCGTGCCTGCGAGAGCAGCCTGGGTGTGAAAGAAGAGAATTTCCAGAATTGATAGACTGCATAATGGAATCTGGCTTGGTAACGCAACAGTTTTCTGTAGAGTATGAGTACGACAGTTTCGCTCTATTCTCGACCGCTCTCGTCGCGCGACTGCGGCCAACGCTGGTATCGTTAGAAGCACATCAATCATTGGAGCATGCAAGAAATGCCCTATCTTCTCAACTGCATGAACGCTTCGGTCTGCCCATTTCGGCTAAACTTGATCCTCATGTGACAATTGGGTACTTTACTTCCCTCGAAGAAAGGGAGTCGTTTTCTCCGTTCCTTGAGCACATACAGGCCGTTGGCAGTGGAATCCGATCAAGAGTGAGCTTCAGTTCCGTAAGCTTATATTCATATTCCGACGTGACCCATTTCTTTAGAGTTCCACTACCATGAGGGAGAACATAAGGAACCAAACAGAGAAAGGGTTGTTTGAGAACAAGGTTGCGAGAATTCAGGAACGAACACGCTCTCTGCGGGAAAGAATTCTCTCTCGAGATGAGGCGGATGCATATCTTGAAGACGCCCTTAACGAACTCGTGCTACTTGTAGAGGAGGTGTTGTCGTTATCTGGGGTACAGGGGGCGGATCAGCGCACGCACAAACGAGATACAGAAGATGAATTGTTTAAACAGCTAGGCCTGCCACCCGTAGAGTCACTGCTTGCGGAAATGACCGAGAAATATGGAAGAGCCATTTCAGGAAATATTCCTGATGAAGTACATCACATGCGCGAATTGGACACCAAAAATGTTCCAATGGTCCCCTCAAAGTTTCTGATTAAGCAGTTCATTTTTAATGGCATTAGGCCGCGTTTGATTGAGTGGGTTGGTGTGCAGGCCGCAGATCGTCTTTTGAAAACAGGGGTAATGGATACATGGCTCCAACTTCTCTTTTATAGAAATCCAATCGCAATTGAAAAAGCATCTTTTTTCGTTCTAAAGAAAAAAGACGTCATATCTTTCTCGATAGATAAGGGTGATGAAGTAAGACAGAGTTTTGCGCTCCACCGGGAACGTCTGAACCTTGCAGGGCCACACGTAAGCGTAGCTTACATGCCGTCTGGATATGAACAGCCGTATCATACACAGAAGCGCATTCCCGAGCATAACCTCCTTGTTCAGGGAGACCAAGAGTTACGTTGGATTGATGCGGAAGGTAATACAAGAGTGTGCCTCGGAGAACATGGGGACGTATTCTTTGTTCCTGCCCTCGTAGCACACACAATTCGCAATTCAGGGAAAAGCATTGGCATAAATCTCATGGTTAAGCCATTCTTTGAGAGAAGGGAGTTTATTGAGGAACAGGGCGCGGGCCATGTAGGTTCCGTTGATTCACCAAAAGTTCTCAACGGGAAAAAAGTACGATACGAATGGGGCGACAGTGTATCCCACACAATTACCTCGATTGATGGTTTTAGCTACGAAGTCGAGATTACGGATTTATCGCCAGGAAGAAATTTGTCACTTGGCCGAATTCGCGGAGGCGTCCCGTATGAACAGGAGGTCGTAGTTTCGTTTGCCCACGGCTTGCTAATCGTAGAAAGGGATTCGTCACCTGCTCTTGTTCTAAAATCAGGGAGTATTTTGTATGCTGGAGCAGACTATAATTATCGAATCAGAAATACCGGAAGCGACACTGCAACCTTCGTACGCATTCGAGTATTGAATTCAAAGAAGAGCACTCATTCGAAATCCACAGATGCATGAAATATTTTGATGCACATACGCACGTGAATTTTGTCGCGTACAACGACGACCGCGAGCAGACGATTCTGCGCGCTCACGATGCGGGTGTGGGGATGAATGTCGTCGGTACACAATTTGATACGTCTAGAAGCTCCGTGGAGCTTGCGGAGAAATACGACAATGTGTGGGCGACTATCGGACTGCATCCCATTCACACGAGCAAGTCCTATCACGACGAAAAAGAGCTCGGCCCCTCCTTCGCCGAGGCTTCGAAGGGCAAGGGAGAGGTGGAAGGGTTCACCTCGCGCGGCGAAAACTTCGATATGTCGGCATACGTCGAGCTCGGCAAGTCGCCGCGCGTTATCGCGGTCGGGGAGTGCGGACTCGATTACTATCGCGCCGACAAAGAATCAAAAGCGGTGCAGGTCGCGGCGTTCGTCGAGCAGATAGAGCTGGCCAATACGCTGGGGAAGCCCCTCATGCTCCACATCAGACCTGGCCTTCGAAGCCTTGGCGAAGTAGGCAATGCGTATGAGGATGCGCTTGAGGTCATCAAGTCGCACGCAAAAGTTCGAGGCGATGTGCACTTTTTTGCGGGCAACTGGGATACCGCCAAAAAATTTCTCGATCTTGGCTTCACTCTTAGCTTCACGGGGGTCATCACCTTTACGCATGACTATGACGAAGTCATCAAAAACGCGCCGCTCGACATGTTGCTCTCCGAGACCGACGCACCGTACGTGACTCCCGCGCCGCACCGCGGCAAGCGCAACGAGCCCGCCTACGTCGAATATGTCGTTCGCAAGATTGCCGAAATCCGGGGTGAGGACCAGGAAAAGGTGAGTGCCCAAATTATGGCCAACGCCAAGCGCGTTTTCGGTATCCGGTAATTCTTGCGAGGGCTAGGCCCCTGTGATAGAGTGCCTCGACATATGGTAGATGCGACAGTTGCTATAACATCCGAAACCTCCGAGAATGAGGTCCTTTCCCGTATCTACGAGGTCGGGTACCACATCATTCCGACGATTGCCGAGGAAAATCTCGAGAAAGTCGTCGGCGGTATCCGTGCCACGATAGAAAAGGCCGGCGGCTCGTTCATCGCCGAAGGTGCCCCGACGCTCACGAAGCTCGCATATCCGATGGAAGCCCGCGAAGGCGACCGCCGTATCAGCCATGATCGCGGGTATTTCGGATGGGTAAAATTCGAAGCACCGGTCGCCATCGCGGAGATGCTCGAAGAAATGCTCAAGGCTGACGCCAGCATTCTGCGTTCCATCGTATTCCGCACCGTCCGCGAGGAGACACGCGCCCGCATGAAGGCTCCGACCCTGCGCGAGGTGAAGCGCACCGACACCATCCGCAGTTCACCGCGCCGCGAGGAGGAAGTATCCGCGCCGATTTCCGAAGTTGACCTCGACAAGGCGCTTCAAGACATCACCACCGACTAATGTGTATTTGCCTTTTCTCCTATAAGCTATAAGCTATAAGCTACTAGCTACAAGCTATTCAATATGTACATCAACAAAGCGATACTATTTGGCAATCTTACCCGCGACCCGGAGCTCCGTGCGCTCCCGAGCGGTATGAATGTCTGCAACTTTTCTCTCGCCACCAATCGCGTCTACAAGGACCGCGACGGCAAGAAGCAGGAGCAGACCGATTTTCACAATGTCGTCGTCTTCGGCCGTCAGGCCGACACGGTGAATCAATACCTCAAGAAGGGAAGCAGCGCCTATGTGGAGGGTCGCATCCAGACACGCAGCTGGGACGACAAGACGAGCGGAGAGAAGAAATACCGCACGGAGGTCGTCGCCGAAACGGTACAATTCGGTCCACGCAGCTCGGGTACCGGCGGAGGCGGTCGCAAGCAGGACGATGCGGGTGCCACCGACGAGGCGCCGATGTCCGGCGGAGCCGGTATCGAGTACCCGAAAGACGACATTAATCCCGACGATATACCTTTTTGAACAGTTAGTAGTTGATAGAACGTAGTACGTAGTAAATTCAAATACAATAGTATGGCAAACATTCTTACACAAAATGACATCCGGCACGTCGACTACAAAGACGTGGACCTTCTCAAGCAATTTGTAAATCCGCACGGCCGTGTGATGGGCAAAAAGCGCACGGGCCTCACCGCCAAACAGCAGCGCGCCGTCGAGGCCGCAGTGAAGCGCGCGCGATTTATGGGGCTCTTGCCTTTCATTCAGAAGTAAAAGAAAAGCGCGCTTCGTTTATTCGAAGCGCGCTGTGAAGTTCTTAGGCTAACTTAGCCTAGTGCAGTCTGAGTATCTATACAACGTAGCCGGAGGCATCAGGTAAAGAAGGAAAGATGGGAGATCATACATCCACTGCGGGACGGTGGATTTTCTTGATGTACAACCGAGTTCCTCGTTCAGCTTGAGAAACCTCAATCCTACGGGAGGAAACCCTTCTCTGAATTTTGGATATAACGTGCCCTTAGGGCATCGAATGCCCGCTCCGCGTACCTGCCGATGCTGACCGTATCTTGGCTCGTAATGTTCTTCAATCGTGAGCTGCAGTACGCGACAGCTCACTTGCGTCGTTTCCTCAAATGTAACAAACGAGGCGGTGATAGCGATGCCCATTAAGATAACTACGTAAGTCATGCCAGCGAACATAAGCCCAACAATTGTGCCGAGAGCATGGTTAGGTCGTATTTTCATAAGAATCTCCTTTGACATTTCCTGTAAAACGATAAGGTGATTCGCCAATATAGTCATCAGCTGTAACAAAATCACTGGTATTGAGCCTATATCGCTAGGAAAAGTATGGTATAGATGGTTCGATTATGTCAGGAATATTGACAAATATTAGCGATTACGCTAGGTTTCGTGCAATGGATTGCAAACAACTCGAATTCACAGGTACTAGTGAAAAGGCCGCCAAAATATACCTTGCGGCGCTTAGTCTCGGCACGACCTCTGTGCAAGAGCTGGCGCAAAAAACCAGTATCAAGCGACCGACCGTGTACCTGCATGTTGACGAGCTCATCGCTCAGGGACTCTTCGAGAAAATCTCGATAAACAAAAAACATTTCTATCGGGCGGCAGACCCGCGCGTTCTCGAAGAGCGCTTGAAAAACGGCTTGAGTGCGATTCAAAAAGTGATGCCGGAGTTTGAGGCGCTAAAAGCGCGGACACCGGGTAAGCCGCAAATTGTCGTGTACGAAGGTGTCGAGGGGATACGGAATATTTATCGAGAAGTAAAGAAGTCAAACAGTTTTCGCGTTTGGTCCAACGTGGGGGAATACTATGCCCCATTCCATGACGTATACATGGAAGTCGCCGAGTCCGTCAAACAGAATGGAATCGGTGTACGTGAGATTATTGCCGATACCAAAGAGTCTCGACGCTATTCAAGGTTGGTCGCAAAAATGTGCGGCCCAACATACGTGGCGCGCACAGCGACAGTGGAAGGCTTTTCCAATGATGCAATTATTTTCGGCAACATTGTCGCACTCTTTCGCTTGAGCGAGCACAATATGTTTGTCGTCCGCATAGAGGACAAAACGATAGCGGACAGCATGAAAGCGCTGTTTGATATGGCGTGGAAATCAGCCAAAGCCTTCCGCTAACTATTCTCTAATTCGCACGAATATGCGAATAGATTACACTCGTTCCACGTATTCACCCGTCTCGGTATTGATGCGGACGACATCGCCCAACTTCACGAACATCGGGACGTCGAGCGTCGCCCCCGTTTCAAGCTCCACTATTTTTGAGCCGCCCTGTGCGGTGTTGCCGCGGACATCCGGCGGAGCCTCGGTAACTTTGAGCTCGACTTTCACAGGGAGCTTCACACGGAAGAGCCGCTCGTCAAACCACAGCGTCTCCACTTCGGTATTACCCTTGAGGAATTTGCCGTTGCCACCCATCTGCTCCTCCGTGACGGAGAAGCGCGTGGACTTGTCCTTGGCATCGTGGAAAAACCATTCGCCATTGCGCTCGTAGATAAAAACGGCCGGACGCGATTCGATTTCGGCTTCCGTGAGTTTGTCGGATTGCTGAAATGAGTACTCGGTCACCGTGCCCTTGATGATGTGGCGCAGTTTGGTCTGATTGACCGGACGGCGCTGTTGCTTCTGCATGATGTTGTTCCACGTGCAGACGTACGGCTCGCCATCGACGAGTACCGCAACCCCCGGCTTGATATCGTTATATGCCAACATTGCTGGGTATTCTATTCAAAAAACGCCGTTTGTCCAACTTATTCCTCGCTGACGCCAGTGCTCTTTGCGGTCATGCCGCCTTCGGCGAGACTCTTTTTGATATCTTTGAATAGCTGGTTCAGGACGGGCTTGTTTTCCTTGAGGAACGTGCGCGCGGCGTCGTAGCCGCGGCCGAGCTTGGTCTCGCCGATGGCGTAGGAGCCGGCCGACGATTTCTGTACGAAGCCGAGCTTCTCGCCAAGCGCGAGCGCCTCGCCCTCCTTTGAAATGCCCTCGCCGTAGAGCATGTCGAATTCCGTCTGGCGGAACGGTGCGGCGATTTTGTTTTTCACGATTTTCACGCGGTGCCGGCCGCCCATGACCTCGTCGCCCTTCTTGATTTGCGCGATGCGGCGTATGTCAATGCGCACCGATGTATAGAACTTGAGTGCCTTACCGCCCGGAGTCGTCTCGGGGTTACCGAACATGACACCGATTTGCATGCGGATTTGGTTGATGAAAATGACGATGGTTTTCGTCTTGCTTACGATGGCGGTGAGTTTGCGAAGTGCTTGCGACATGAGGCGCGCCTGTTTGCCGACGTGCTGTGCGCCCATGTCGCCCTCGATTTCGTCTTTTGGGGTGAGTGCGGCGACCGAGTCGATGACGATGACGTCGATTTTGCCGCTGCGCACCAACGACTCGACTATCTCAAGCGCCTGCTCGCCGGTATCCGGCTGGGAGACAAGAAGATGCTCGATTTGTACGCCGAGTTTCTTTGCGTACTCCGGGTCGAGAGCGTGCTCTGCGTCTATGTACGCGCAGATACCGCCTTTTTTCTGTGCTTCGGCTACTACTTGGAGCGAGATTGTCGTTTTGCCGGATGATTCGGGGCCGAATATTTCGATGATGCGTCCGCGGGGTAATCCGCCGATGCCGAGTGCCCAGTCTACACCGATGGAGCCGGTAGAAATGGCATTCACGTCTACTTTCGGCTGGGCGCCGAGCATCATGATGCTGTCGTCGCCGAATTTCGTCTTGATGTCGGAGAGCGCACGCTCAATGTCTTTGTCGGGCTTGCCTGCCGACTTGTCCGCCGCGTCGGAGGCTGAACGGGTGCCGATGGTTTTCGGCGGTGCTTTTTCCTTTTTTCCAAATTTGACCATAGGAATAGTTTTTAGTTAATAGTTCGTAGTTGATAGTACATATACAACTCGCAGTATATCGAAGTACGTTTATTGTGCTACGGCAGGTGTGGACGACGAAGTGGTCGTCTGCGGTGAGCTTGCTTGCCCTGAGCTCGTCGAAGGGGTCGAAGGGGGAGTGTAGACAATTTGTATCACCTGACTCCGGCGACGGCCATATTTATCGGTGGCGTCGAGGATAATGCGGTTTAATCCGGGGGAGAGGAGGTACGGCTCGTTGAATACGCCGCCCTCAGTCACGCTGATTTGTTTACCGTTCATGGAGAGTGAGGAAATACGGTCGGCCGTGCCTTTGATTTCGATGAACGGGTCGTGCACTTCCGTCGTTTCGGAGTTGACGACTATGCGCGGGCCGTAGAGAAGTCCGCGCGCTTCGAAATATGCGTAGCCCAGCACGAGCAAGAAAAAGACGACGATGACTATCGTGGTTATTCGGCTGTCTCGGTAGGGAAGCATTGTGCTTGGTAGTATAACGTGCTGGGAAGTGACCTGTCTTGATCAAACCAAAACACCAATGGACGTTGCATTGGTTGGTATTTCCAATGTCGCTCTGACTATGGGTATTGCACGACCATACAGACAGTATATTATTCGTACATATCTCGTCAATCTTCGCATCAATCCTCAGCAAACGACAGTAGAGGTCGTGACTCAAGTAGGACGATTATAAGGTCGATGAGACTGGCACTGCGCGATAGCCAGGATGTATACAACCTGCTCAACCATGCAACTATCTGGCACCGCCTCGGGGTTGCCGAGGAGGTTGGCCATTCTGCATTGTATTTGCCCTATTGCTCCGTGTTGCGTCAAAAGCCAGAAGTTGGGGCGGACCGAGTGCAAGCATTGATCGAAGAATTCGCCATGCTCTATGGCATGAGCGGTATTAGCCGTTCAATCATGCCGGGTAATGGGCAAGACCACTTCGAGATTATCGAAACAATACGCAAATTGAATCCGATATATCAGCATCTTTTATTTGAGGGGTATGAGATTGCTTCAGAACAAGAGAACGCGTCGGTTCACCGCGATCTCGCGCGTCGGGCACGTGAACGCGGCTACATGGTCACTATTTCCTCGGGAAGTACTGTTGATAGATGGAATGCAAAACCATACTTTCGCGACCGCGTAGTCAAAGCGCTCGGCCATGGTGCCGTGCCACCGGGAGTACACTTGGACTCGCCACAGCACTCCGAGGAAATTATCCAGGCAATCCAAAACTTATTTAAGACCGATGCGGAGCGTGTGGTGGTTAAGATTAGCGGAAGCGGTGGCAAGGGCAACACGATTCTCACTCGCGGAGAGGACGTTCAATCGGCGAGTAAAGAAATTTACTCTCGCCTGTTAGCGAAAAACGAGAAATGGGTTGCGGTTGAAGCGTGGATTCCCTGGCAAACCACAGGCTGTTGCTCGTTCTTCCTCGCCGACAACCACGCGCCAATCCCGATGACGCTGGTTGAGCAGGTACTTTCGCCGATATCGGCAGGATTCATAGGCTCAAAGTCGCTTGTTAACATTACAAGTGCCGATCAGCAGGCAATAAATGATCTCACGGCCCGTATCGTGAATATGGCACTCGTCGAAGGTATACGGGGTTTTTGCGGTGTGGACTTCATCATCTCGCTACCTGGACGAACCAAAAACGAGCTGTTACTTCCTTCGGGTCTCGCTTTACGCTACATCGAAGCTACTCCACGTATAGGTGCGCACAACCAGGAAATGAAGGCGCTCTCCATGATTGCTACACGTGAGGGTGCTGCTGTTGATGACTTTGTGCATGTGCGCGTGTGCAATAATCCAATCCCCGGCACGACATCGCGTGGGGATTTGTACTCTTGGTTCGCTCAGGCACTTCGTGACCTTGCAGAGCCTCTTACTGAACAGTTCATTGATTATGACACCGTGCACTTCCTGCTCGATTGTAACTTTGGGCAAGATTTGCGGACGCGCTACGACGCCATCATGTTCGTGTGTCGCCGCGGTCGCGCTGAGGTGAAGTTGCGCGCCGCATTTAGTCACCTACAGTCACTCGGAGTGTTGCAGACTTGAGAAATTTACTGCTTTAAGTTCGTGAGATTATCGTCGAGCGTTATCTTCCTCACTTTCTGCACCTGTCTCATCTTCTGGCTCTTGCGCCAGCTCGTCGGCGTTGCCCTCACCGATAATGTCGCGCGGCTTCGCTCCGTCCGCGGGCCCGACGACGCCGCGGTCTTCGAGCATGTCGATGAGCTTTGCGGCGCGCGCATAGCCGACACCGAGCTTGCGCTGGAGGTACGATGTTGATGCCTTGCCGGCTTCTATCACGGTCTTTTTTGCCTCCGGATACAACTCGTCATCATCGTCACCCTCGCTTTCCATTGAGGCGAAGATTGCGTCCGTACCACCGTTCTGTTTTGAATTGTCGGTGAAATCTATTTCCATGGGGAGCGTGCCTTCGTTCTGTTTTGCAATCCAAGCGACCACGCGTTTCACCTCGGTCTCGGTGATAAACGGCGCTTGGATACGGCGCGGCTTGCTCATCTCGCCCGAGAGGAAGAGCATATCGCCCGCGCCAAGCAACTTCTCCGCTCCGCCGGTGTCGAGAATGGTACGCGAATCTATTTGTGAGGCGACCTGCAAGGCGACGCGGGCGGGAATGTTGGCTTTGATAAGGCCGGTGATGACCTTCACCGACGGCCGTTGCGTAGAGAGAATGAGGTGAATACCGATGGCGCGGCTCATCTGCGCAAGGCGCACAATCCCGCTCTCGAGCTCTCGCGGGTAGGCACTCATGATGTCGGCGAGCTCGTCAATAATGAGAACGATGTATGGCATCGCTTCCGGCAACGGCTCTTCCGAGCCCGCGGCGGCCTTTTCGAGCGCGGGCGCGAGCACGTTTGTGTGGTACGAGGCGATGTCGCGCACACGCTCGGCTTCCAGGATGTTGTACCGGCGTTCCATTTCTTTCGCGAGCCACTTGAGCGCCAGTATCGCTTTCTTCGGGTCGGTGATGACGGGGGTGAGCAGGTGGGGGATTGAATTGTACGCGGTCAGTTCGACGCGCTTCGGGTCCACCATGATAAATCGCAGCCGTTCCGGTCCGCAGCGGTAAAGGAGGCTGACGACGAAGTCGTGGATGGCCACCGACTTTCCGGCGCCGGTCGTACCGGCGACGAGAAGGTGCGGCATGCGCGCCAGGTCGGCGAAGTGCGCCTGACCGGTGATGGAGCGACCGAGCGCGACGAGTAGCGCCTTGTCGGAGCCGACGAACTGCTCGTCGGAGACAATGGGCGCCATGCCGAGCGTGGTTCGCGCAATGTTCGGCACTTCGATACCGACAAGCGACTTACCTGGAATCGGCGCTTCGATGCGCACCGGAGAGGCGGCAAGCGCAAGCTCGAGATTGCTCTGCAACGCCACGATTTTTGAAAGGCGCACACCTTCGGCCGGCTTCATCGCATAACGTGTCACGGTGGGGCCGATCGACGCCTCGTCCATCTCCACGGAGATGCCGAAATTTTGGAGCGTGCGCTTGATGATGTTCATGTTCGCTTTCACGTCGCCGACCTCCGGCTTGCCTTTGTTTTTCTGCAGGAGCGAAGCCGGCGGGGGAGTGTATGCGTTGCCGGTTGCGGCGATGATGGGGAAGCCGTCGGGCGGGGCCTCGATGCGCCTTTCAAATGTCGTCACTGCGGGTCCGTCTTTTTTCTCACTCGCCTCGGGTTCATCGTCGCTCTCTTCGGGCTCCGGCTCGGGCTCGTCAGGAAGTCCCGTTACCGGTACGTCATCAAGAGGAATCTCCTCCGGCTCGCCGCTCGAGACAAACCATTCACGGATAGCGGCAAAAAGCGCACCGAGGTGAATATTGAACGCGATGACGAGCGCGGCAATGATGAACGCGATGAGGAAGATGACCGTGGCGGTCGTATCGACTGCCGCGACGATAGACTGCGACACGCCTTGTCCGAGGACACCGCCATGGCCGGGGAAAGCAAGGTTGACGAGACCGAGCGCGGAGAGCAGGAACACGAACATGCTTGCGAGTTGCACCCAGCCGAACTGTCGCTCAAAAGAGCGAAAGATGAGAATGGCGAGGAGGATGAGCGAAAGGGGGAGTAGGAGGTAGCCGACCCCCAAGAGCCATGTGAACCATTCATAGAGAAGCCCCCCGACTTTTCCGCCCCCTCCCGCCTCGGCAAGGATGAGGAAACCGGCCAGGGCGACAAAGAATATCGCGATTACGCCCCGCAGTGCCTCGCTGCTCACCTTTGGCTCTGATACATCGGCCTCCTCCGCATCTTTTCGCTTGCCGTTTTTGCGTTCCCGCTTTGATTTCATGCGGACATCATACCACGCGTTGTTTCGGATTTTTTCCGGTAATTTGCGATTTTCTTCTATGTTTAGAGCGCCAAGAAAGGAATCTCGACAGGTCATCCGGAATGCATAACAAGTCTCGAAGTGTTGGTAGGGCGAATAACCATGCCGGCAGTTGTATGTCGCACAATCACGATATCGGACACGCTTGTATTGTGAAATATTCCTCTATATAATCCACATACCTGCGTCCTTACGGACATTTCACGGACATCTCGCAGGAGACCACAATGGACGACACAAAGGACATCCAAAAGAACAACTCTCTATCGGTTTTTCTTGATGGCCAGACAAGAACGAACCCGTTTGGTCTCAATCGCGCGGCTGAACGGGCATACCGTCGTGCAGAGCGCATCTGTGCGGCCGCCTACCTGCTCACGAGCCATATACCGGGCACAGAGAACATAAGAGGCGAAGTCCGGGTCTCCGGCACAGGTCTCCTCTCCGACGCGCTGGCGCTGCGTGACGACATGCGCTCGCTCCAGTCAAAAAGAGTGCTGAACCTCCAATTGCGGGTGCGTCACATGATTTCCCTTATCAGAGTCCTCTCTGCTGCCGGATTTATATCGGAGGCTAATGCGAACACCATGACCGAAGCGCTCGATGAGCTTGGGAATTTCACGTCAGTATCGCAGAGGTCTGCGCTCTCGGAGAGTGTTTCTATATCGCGTGAGGATCTTATGGACATCGGTTCTGTACAGCGGAGTCAAAGTCCAAGAAGAGTCATAAAGGACACTCACGGTGCGTCCGATACGATAAAGGACAGTGTGCACATATCGGACAATGTCAAAGTGTCCAATACGAAGTCCAATTCAAATGGGACAAGTGGCTCCCGTGTCCAAAACATCCTCGAGATATTGAGGGTGGGTGGTTCGCTCGGCATTAGAGACATTGCATCAAACTTGCCGGAATACAGCGAGAAGATGATACAACGCGAGCTTCTTGGTATGGTCGCACGTGGTCAAATCCGCAAAATAGGGCTCAAAAGATGGAGCAAATACTCCCTCGCACAGTAAATCCTGCTATTTTTAGCCATAGGCCTTCATCGTCCCTACACGGGAAGTTTCTGTGTTCCGGAAATACCGGAAATATATGGCTTTGTGGAACGTCATAGTGGATGCCCCCTCTCTCATTGACTCCCCGTTGGGGCTGGAGTATTCTGCGGCGGTAACTCGTGAAGCGGAATATGCCCAATAAATGGGCGTTTTTCATCACAAGTTATCCACAAAACAGGGGTGGGCAAATACAACCGCTCTTTGCCTCCTAGTATATAATTGCGCTGATGTGCCAATGTGGTGCATTGCGCAGGGAGGTGGCGGAAGTCGCCCTCTGTGCGGTTCTTTGACATTTGGATAAGGAAACAATATTCAGGGTGTCGCACACCCGCGTTCATGATGAACATGAACACCCGCTCCCTTTCTCAGGGAGGCGGTTCTGTACGTCTGCTAATCCCGACACGTCCGCATGTCCGCACGAATTATTCCCTATTGCTGCTAATCCCTCGCTCCGCACTACAATTATTAGAAGGAGTAGGGGCTAGCATAATTATCACGGCTAGCGAGGATCCGAAATGAAAGCTTGCTTTCATTTCGTCCGAGCGAAGACGGGATATGAGACGCGGCAAACCGCGTCGATTATTAGTTGTCTTTCACTTCGGTGGAGGACACACAACAGTACGCGCTCCTCGTCGAAAGGGTGCGCGTGCGACTCGTTCGCTTTTTAGAGCGGACGGGAAAGGTCAAAAACAAACTATGAGTAAAGCATTAGCAACAAAAAATGTTGCGGCAGTTGCTTTGGCTCTCGCTATGGTTTTTGGTTTCACGTTTGCATTTGCCAAGCCGGTTCATGCTGACGCGCTTTCCGATCTCCAAGCGCAGGTCCAGGCATTGCTCGCACAGATTGCATCGCTCCAGGGTGGCTCGTCCACTTCCGGTGGCGCGTGCTTCACGTTCACGCAGACCCTTCAGCAGGGCTCGACGGGAGCTGAAGTCATGCAAGTTCAGAAATTCCTTAACAATCACGGCTTCACGGTCGCGGCGACAGGTGCAGGTTCTCCGGGTAACGAGTCTTCGTACTTCGGTGGTCTCACCAAAGCAGCGGTCATGAAATTCCAGGCTGGTAACGGCATCTCGCCGGTCGCCGGTTACTGGGGTCCGATAACTCGCGCAAAAGCCAACGGCATGTGCGCAGGTACGGGTACAGGCACGGGTACAGGCACGGGTACAGGCACGACAGCTGGGGGCAACCTCATCATCGCCGCAGGTTCTCAGCCGGCCAACTCGCTCGCTCCGCAAGGCGCGGCGCGCGTTCCGTTCACGACATTCACTCTCACCAACACGTCCAACGCGGCGGTGACGGTCAATGGCGTGTCGATACAGCGCACGGGCCTCGCACAGGACGCAGTCTTCTCTGGCGTTGTCTTGGTTGACTCCAACAACATTCAGGTAGGCACGTCCAAGACCTTCAACTCTCTCCATCAGACTACGGTTGGCGACACGTTCGTCGTTCAGCCCGGTCAGACGATGACGTTGACGGTTGCGGGCAACATGGCTGCTTCCCTCGCCAGCTACGCTGGTCAGGTCGCAGGCATCACCGTCACTGGCGTCAATGTCGCCAGCGGCACGGTAGGCGGCTCGCTCCCGATTACGGGCGCGATGCAGACTATCAACGCGACACTTTCGCTCGGTTCCGTTTCGACGACCACATCGGCCTTCGATCCGGGCGTGGCAACCACCAAGAACATCGGCGACACGGGAATCAAATTCTCGGGCGTCAAGTTCACGGCCGGTTCCACCGAAGACCTCAAGCTCTACAGCATCCGCTGGAGGCAGGTCGGTTCGGTCAGCTCGTCTGACTTGACCAACGTCGTGACCATCGTCAACGGTACTTCGTACCCGACGACGGTTGACTCGACAGGCAAGTACTACTCGACGGTGTTCCCGGGCGGTCTCTTGATCGGCAAGGGCAACTCAATCGATGTGTACGTGCAGGGTGATATCGTCGGTAGCAACTCCTCGTCCCGCACCGTGGACTTCGACCTCGACAAGGTCACGGATGTGTACTTCGTAGGTCAGCTCTACGGCTACGGTATCGCTCCGAGCGGCACCTACACGCCGTGGTACAACGGCTACGTCGTGACCCTCTCCGGTGCGTCGGTAACGACCATCGGCAAGGACACGAGTGCCGCGAACGCCGCGCAGAACATCGCGATCAACGTCGCGAATCAGCCGCTCGGCGGCTTCGTGATCGACCTCAAGGGTGAGGCCATCTCGGTCCAGTCCCAGGTCTTCACCATCGCCACTTCGTCGGCATCCACGGGTCTTCTCACCAACGTATCACTCGTTGACGAGAACGGCGTCGTGGTCGCCGGTCCGGTTGATGCTACGTGGTCTTCGGGTAGCATGATCGTAACCTTCACTGATACCGTGACGTACCCGTTGGGTCGCCACACATTCAGCTTGAAGGGCAAGATCCCGTCCGGCGCCGGCAACGGTGCGACGGTCGCTGTCACGACGAACCCATCCAGCAACTGGACCAACATCACCGGTCAGACGACGGGTAACTCCGTCACGCTCTCCGGTGCGGGTAGCTTCACGATGAACACGATGACGGTGAAAGCGGGTGCGCTCGCAGTCACCATCGGCACTACTCCGGTCGCCCAGAACATCATCGCCGGTGTGCAGGGCTTCACCTTCGCGAACGTCCAGTTGGATGCTTCGCAGTCGGGCGAGGACGTCCGCATCAGCTCGATCGCGCTCACCGAGAACGGAAGCAGTCATGCTTTCGCGGGTGCGCACAACAAGCTCTCGACGTGTCAGCTCTACGACGGCGCTACCGCACTCAACGGCGGCAGCAACGTAGTTAGCGGCGATTCAGTCGCAACGACTACGACGGCAACGCAGGCAAGCACCTTCACGCTCGACAACTCGCTTACAATCGCGAAGGGAACGGTGAAGACGCTTGCGCTCAAGTGCAACGTCGCCACCACGGCCGACTCGAACTCGCGATTCCAGTGGGGCATCGCTTCTGCCCAGATTACTGCGCTCTCGGTTACGGGTGTAACCTCGGGTAGCA
>Ga0209542_10000253_pt1 | contig 132642 bp, 144 predicted proteins | sample RifCSPhighO2_01_FD_184028 | JGI IMG/M metagenome (GOLD analysis project Ga0209542, IMG submission 184028) | Soil microbial communities from Rifle, Colorado - Rifle CSP2_plank highO2_0.1 (SPAdes) (version 2) | ecosystem: Environmental > Terrestrial > Deep subsurface > Rock core/Sediment ... | reverse complement strand
TGATACGGTTACCCAGGAGCAATTGGACAAGGTAGTGCGATTAATTAATCATCGGCCAAGAAAACGCCTTAACTATCTTACACCATATGAAGTATTCAAAAAAAATTGCGTTTTGGAATAGAATTAGGGGGGCGAACGCTTCAATTTGGTACAATAACATCAGCGTTTTATCAGCGTATCTATCAGCGTTACATTAAGTCAGCGGAAGTTATGGTCAATTCCGAACTTGCAAAAATGTTATACGAAATGGCGCTTCTTCTCGAAATGAAGGACGTGCCATTCAAACCGCGTGCCTATGAGCATGTGGCACTCTCCGTTGAGGGGCTTGAAGAAGATGTAAAAGATATTTACAAAAAAGGCGGAACAAAAGCGCTCATGGCGGGAATTCCGGGTGTCGGGCAGGGGATTGCGGGTTTCATTGAGGAATATATAAAAACCGGGCGCGTGAAAGAATACGAAAAAATGAAAAAAGAAACCCCCGTTGATATTTCCGGACTTAAGGCGGTTGAGGGAGTAGGCCCGAAGATGATAAAAACTCTTTGGCAAAAACTAAATGTGAGAACGCGTGAAGACCTGGAACGCGCCGCACGCGCGGGAAAAATACGGAAACTCGAACACTTCGGGAAAAAGTCGGAAGAAAAAATACTGAAAGGAATTGAATTTTTAAAGAGCTCCGGTGGGAGAAGGATTCTCGGGCATGTATTGCCGGAAATTCTGACGCTTGAAAAAATGATACAGGCGTTTCCCGAAGCCGAACGCGCTATCGTTGCGGGCTCGGTCAGGAGGAAAAAAGAAACAATCGGGGATATTGATATTCTTGTTGTTTCAAAGAAGCCGGAAAAAATAATGGAACGGTTCTTGGAGATTCCGTTCATTCTTCATGTATATGGTTCGGGTGCAACAAAAACAAATGTGAAACTGAAGAATGGACTGGACGCCGACCTTCGTGTTGTTCCTGCGGAGTCGTTCGGCGCCGCCCTTAATTATTTTACCGGCTCGAAAGAGCATAATGTTGCGCTCCGGCAAATCGCCATAAAAAAAGGGTATAAGTTGAATGAATATGGCCTCTACAAAGGAACGAAGCAGATCGCGGGCGGGAGCGAGGAGGGACTGTACAAAGCACTCGGACTTCGGTATATTGAGCCGGAACTTCGTGAGAATACCGGAGAAATTGAAGCGGCGCGGGCAGGCAAACTTCCGGAATTGATAAACTACGGCGAACTAAAGGGAGATTTGCAAATTCAGACGGACTGGACGGACGGGGAGAACTCAATGGAAGAAATGGCGCACGCGGCCATAAAAGAAGGTCTTGAGTATATCGCGATAACCGACCACACAAAAACACTTGCCATGACCGGAGGGGCGGACGAAAAGAAGCTTACGAAACAAATGGAGGCGATTGATAAACTCAATGAAAAGTTAAAAAAACAAGGGCACGCGCTCAAAGTTTTAAAAGGAGCGGAAGTGAACATTTTGAAAGACGGGACGCTTGATATTGACGATAAAACGCTTGCAAAACTTGATGTCGTGGGAGCGGCCGTGCATACTCACTTCAATTTGTCCGGCGAGGAGCAAACGAGGCGCATCATTCGCGCGATGGAAAATCCGAATCTTGACATCATCTTTCATCTTTCGACGCGCCTCATAAACAAGCGCGAGCCGATAGAATTTGATAGTGATGAAATCATACAAGCCGCCAAACGAACGGGAACCATTCTTGAAATAGACGCCTATCCCGATCGCTCGGACATAAAGGACGAATACATAAAAAAATGTGTTAAGGCGGGAGTAAAAATGTCCATTGATTCGGATGCTCACGCAACTGCCCATATCAAATTTCTTGAAAACGGAATTTCGCAGGCGCGCAGGGGATGGGCTAGAAAAGGAGACATTGTAAACGCGTGGCCTCTTCAAAAACTTCTATCATTTCTTATAAAAAACAAAAAACGGCCATAAGTTTGCTTTTCGTTCTAGCTATTATGTATTCAAAAAAAAGACGGGCTTAGAGCCCGCCGATATTTTGTCAGTCAATTCTCTTCCACGAAGAGGCATGTTCTGCTAACATGGAAGCCTTGATCAAATTTCCCAAGTCAAAGTTTATATCCTCGTATTTTTCGGAAAGATTTTGCATGAATTCTTTAAGAACTGCATCGGCTTCTTCGGGTTCCCAATGGTCAAAGCCCTCCTCGCTATTTTCCATATAATAAGCTTCTTCTCCGCGCGGAGACCGTATGGAAACGACTTTGACCGATAGTTCTCCGCTATCGTCCCGGAAAGTTTTGAACTCGCCGACAAATTGAGGGTAGTATGGAGGTTTATGGAAAAAGTGGGTTATTTCAACCATCAGATGAAAGTCGGGAAGAGAGTATGCCGTTGAGGCGCGAAACTGGTATTTCCCTTTCGGGAAAAGCTCTTCAATCGTCATGGTGTTTCCTCCTTTGGTTTTGTTTTGTTTGGTTAAAATCCATACACGCAGTTTTTCGCGAATGTAAGGCGCGAGGAAGTCATAAAACCTTTCCAGAGAGAAAAAATTTTTTCGATAGTGCCTTGAGAAACTCTGAATTTTTTCTTTCCGTATAGTGTTTCAACGACGCTGCGGTCCGGAAGAGTTTACGGAAACACCCGCGGATCTTATTCGGGCGTCAGGTCGTATTTTAGCCATAGAACAACCCTTTCATACTTTTCGGTATGGAAAGAGCCGCATATGATCGTTTCTTTGTGGAAAATATCTTCCTGCCTAAGCGGGTATCTTCCATCCTGTCGGACATAGAAAACTATCTTCAAATCTTCGTTTTCGCATGTCGTTACCTGTTCATACGAGTGAAGTTTCCGCGGCGAGGAGAACGGCGCACAGCCGGAAAGAAAAACTGCAAAAATAAGCAAAAACAACCCACTCATATCTGCTTCGCGTGTTGTCAAAGGCCAATTTCTTTTGTTGTATGCTATAATAGATTCAAGGTTTCCACAAGTCTCAAACTTGCAATTCATCTTAAAAAGCCCATAATGAATTGACTATTTACTGTTTGGGCTTTATTCATGACACTATTTAAAGAAAAAGTATATTCAGTCGTACGCAAAATTCCAAAAGGGAAAGTGCTTACATATCAGACCGTCGCGCACGCGATCGGATGCGGGAGGGCAGGAAGGGCTGTGGGGAACGCGCTAAATAAAAACCATTCCCCGGCAGTTCCGTGCCATCGCGTTATACGAGGAGACGGACTGGTCGGCGGATTCAACGGAGGCGAAGACCGGAAAATAAAATTGCTTTCTCGGGAAGGAATTATTATATCAAACGGTCGTATTGACCTCTTGAAATATTTGCACCATGGAAAAAGAAAACATTCTTGAAGTAAAAAATCTGACGGTTGTACTCGACGGGGAAACCCTGCTTAAAGACATAACGTTTTCCGTTGTCGAAGGCGAGGCGCTTTCTATTATCGGGCCGAATGGAGCCGGAAAAACTCTTCTTTTCAGAGCACTTCTTGGTTTCATTCCCTACAAAGGAGAAATAACATGGAGAGACGGAGTTAAGATCGGATACGTTCCTCAAAAATTTCTTGTTGAGCGTTCGACCCCCATCACGGTGCGGGAGTTTTTTTTGCTCCACTCGAAACATTTTTGGGCGCCGGAGAAATCGTTTGTTGGGCACTTAAGCCACGAACTTTCTCTTGTGGGTCTTTCGAAGGAAATTCTTGGAAAACCGATGGGGGAAATTTCAGGAGGACAGCTCCAGAGGGTGCTTGTTTCCTGGGCGCTCATTGATCATCCTGATGTGCTTCTTTTTGACGAACCGACAGCAGGCATCGACGTCGGAGGGGAAGAGACGATATACACTATCATGCACAAGATCCAGGACGAGTGGGGAACGACGATCCTTCAGATCTCGCATGATTTGAACATGGTATACCGATATACGCCGAAGGTCCTCTGTATCAATAAAAAGATGATTTGCAACGGAGCCCCGCAGGATGTTTTAAGTCCGAAGGAGCTTTCGAAAATTTACGGAGGGAGCGCGTTTTATCATCATATTGATTCATAAATTATGGAAGCGTCACTCTATCAATCTCTTATCATCGGACTTATGGTCGGCGCTGCGTCGGGTGCCATCGGTTCTTTTGTTATATTAAAAAGAATGGCGCTTGTGGGAGATGCAATGTCCCACATAGCGCTTCCTGGGATTGCTCTTGCGCTCTTGTATGGGGTTGACCCGTTCTTCGGTGTTTTAGCGTTCCTCGTGGGAGCGGCGGTTCTTGTGTGGTGGCTTGAGGGAAGAACGAAGCTTGCTCCTGACGCGCTTGTCGGACTTTTGTTTACTTCCAGCCTTGCTATTGGTATTCTTGCTATTCCGAATGCCGAGCTTCTCGAATCGTTGTTTGGAGAGTTTCCGGCGCTTTCTCCTCCGGCATTTTTTCTCATTATCGGAGCCGCTTTTCTCCTTATAGTCGCTACGTTCGCTTTAACAAAAAGATTTCTTCTTGCGGTTGTTTCTCCGGAGCTTGCGCACGTCACAAACAAGCGGAGCGATAACCTTATTTTATTCCTCATTTTTGCGTTTGTTGTAGCTCTTGGGATCAAGCTTGTGGGGACTCTGTTAATGGGGGCGCTCACGATCATTCCGGCTTCTATCGCCAAAAACTCAACGAAAAGCATGAAAACTTTTATAGTCGGAAGTGCGGTGATTGGTGGGGCTGTTTCCGTCGGAGGTGTTTTGATTGCGCGAACCTATGGCTTTATTCCAGGGCCGACAATTATTCTTCTCGGTGCCGGATGCTTTGTCCTTTCGCTTGGGCTTAGGCGCTCATAATGTTTCAAAAACAAAACCGCCCCCGATGAACATCGGGACGGTTTTTAAAATTCTCGTATAAATTATTTTACGGCGGAAACTATTTTCTGAAAAACTTCGGGGTAATTTACCGCAAGCTCCGAAAGCACTTTTCTATCGAGCTCAATTTTTTTCTGCTTGAGCGCGTGAATGAAACGGGAATAACTTAACCCGTGTGGGCGCACTCCCGCATCAATGCGCGTTTGCCAAAGCCTCCGGTATTCTCTTTTTTTGAGTTTGCGCCCGACAAAGGCATAGGACCACGCGTGATACAGCGCGTCTTTTGCGGAGCGCTCCTTTGACTTCCTTCCCCACTTAAAACCTTTCGCGTGCTTAAGAACCGCTTCTCGTCTTTTATTTGCTGTTGTTCCTCGTTTGACTCGGGTCATGGCGTGTTAAAAAGGCGCGGAAGAAGCGGGCATACCCGCTCCCTGCCGCAGTCCTCTCATGGCTACATCATTTGTCTTATCTTTTTTTCGTATGAAGGTGAGAATGACGAGGACAAGTGTTTTCTCGTCTGTGAACCCCGTGATGCTTTTGCGTTAAAATGGTCAATGCCCGCTCGTCGTTTGAGCAGTTTTCCGGATTTCGTGGTTTTGACGCGCTTTAAAATGCTTTTGTTAGGTTTCATGGTAGGCGATTATTTTTTGTTGCCGCTTGCGGGCTTGATTATAGTAATGAATCCCTGCGGAGTGCGTTTTATTTCCATTTCAAATTCTTTGTTGTGTATCATGTCGAGAAATTCCCCGAATTTTCCATAGGCGAACTCTCTCAATGCTTTTTGGCGTCCCCGGAGCAGGAGGTCTATTCGTACTTTGTTTCCTTCAGTCAGGAACCCCTCCGTTTGTTTTGCCTTGAGCTCAAGGTCATGCCTCCCGGTCGTAAATCCGATGCGGATATTCTTCAATTCAACTTCCTTTTGCTTTGTTTTTTGCTGGCGCTCCTTCTTTTCTTCCTCATACTTGAACTTTCCGAAATCCATTATTTTCGTAACGGGAGGCCGCGCGGTCGGCGCAATTTCTATAAGGTCAAGCCCCCGTTCCTCTGCGATACGGAGTGCTTCAGGTGTCTCCATGACGCCGAGGTTTTGCCCGTTCTCGTCTATGACGCGGACAGGGGAGAGCCTGATATATTGATTTGTCCGATAGCGCTTCTGAATAGGATTTGAAATTAATATTCCGTATGAAAAACGTGATGTAGATAGTGTAATCGTTTTTTAATTCTGCGTCAAGGGGTGGGTGGAGGCATACAAATCTCTTGGTTTTAGGCTGCTCTATAAACCCTTCTTTATAAAAAGCCGCCGGTTGTGCTAAAATAGCGGTATTAAAACCATGGTTACCTTTCTTATTTTTTTTGCGGGGGTGTTTATGGGTTGTATTGGAACAGGCATTTTTTTACGAAAGCGCGAAGCATCCGTAAATAACCGCGGGTCGGCAAGCCCGACGCTTCGCGGCATAACGATTCCAGACAGCGATGTTGTCCACCAACGCGACAAGTTCGCGGCAATTTTTTCTTCTATTCGGGAGGGTATTGTTGTTGTTGATAAAGGGCACAATATCACGTTTATCAACCAAGCGGCAGGTTCTCTTCTGCGCGTTGCCCCCGCCGAGGTTCTTGGGAAAGCTCTTGAATTGTCCATCTTTTTATTTAAGGAGTCAAAGCCGTATGAGATTAAAACACAGGAACTTCTCCAAGGAGTCATCTTGAGCACCGACATAATTTCAGGGGACGTCTTGGATCGCTTTAGCGTGCGCACGAACGACGGAAAATCTTTTCCTATCGCATTCGCTCTTACGACGCTTCTTGAAGGAAACGAAATTGCCGGAGCAATTATGGTATTTCGCGACGTTACGAAAGAAAGGGAAATTGACCGCGAAAAGAGTGAATTTGTTTCACTTGCTTCGCACCAGCTACGCACGCCAATCTCGAGCATCAATTGGTACGCCGAGATGCTCCTTTCGGGAGATGCGGGCAGGGTTTCAAAAAAACAGAAGCAATATCTTGATGAAATATATAAAGGAAGCCAGCGCTCAACAGACCTTATTCGTTCTCTTTTGAATGTTTCGCGGATTGAGCTTGGCAAATTTCCCATTGACCCGGAAACCGTAAAGGTTAAAGACCTTGTGGGGCAGGTCTGCCGCGATCTTTTGCTTCCGGCCCGCAAGAAGAAAATAAAAATAACGGAAAATTACGCGCCGGAAATTCCTGCTATAGCAGCCGATCCGAGGCTCCTTACGATGGCAGTGCAAAACATCATTTCGAATGCCATTTCGTATACTCCCGCGGGTGGACATATTTTTGTTTCCGTTGCGTTCGAAGGGACAAAAGACCACGGGGGGACAAAAACCTCTAAGAAAGATATTGTTATTACTGTCTCCGACTCGGGATACGGCATTCCTAAGGCAGAGCAGCCGAAAATATTTACGAAAATGTACCGTGCTGATAATGTTAAAAAGTTGAAAGACACCGAGGGGACCGGCCTCGGGCTCTATATTGCCCGCTCTGTTATCCAGCATGCAGGAGGGAACATCCGTTTTGAGTCCGAAGAGGGAAAAGGAACGACGTTTTATATTACTGTTCCTCTGGTGGGAATGAAAAAGAGGGAAGGAACGCGCCGGCTTGAATAATTTTCATAACAAAAAGACTCATGCTCAATAAATTTTTAAACAAATTCAACAAAAAAATCCTTGTTATTGAAGACGATCCGTCGCTCCGGCAAGCTATAACCGACAAACTTACAGGCAGTGGATTCTCGGTGGTGCAAGCCGAAGACGGCGAAGAGGGGCTTCGCTTTGCGTATAAAAATCATCCGAGGGTTATTTTACTTGACCTCATGCTTCCAATTACCGACGGGGCGGGAGTGCTCGATGAGTTGCGAAAAGACGAATGGGGGAAGGACGTACCCGTGATCGTTATGTCGAATCTTCTCGAAGATGAAAATCTTGTGAAGAGATATCATGTTTTTGGATACATCGTGAAGTCCGATTGGAAAATGGAAGATGTCATAAAGAAAGTTAGAGAGGCGATTGCGGAAGGATAGCATCGCGTTTTGAGAAAGTATTTTTTTAGAAATAAAAAACCTCCCAGATGAACATCGGGGAGGGTTTATTTTTGTTTCCCTCTTTTCTTTCTTTTTATTGCACGCACTTCTTCCGTTGCGGTTAAGGCCCCAAAATATCCGGAGTTGTTTTTCACTTTACCTCTTCGTTCGGCTCCAAGTCCTTTTGCAATCGCGTCGAAGTCGAGTTTCGGTTCTTTTTTGGGTGCCATCGTTTTCTCTCCGGTCAGATAACCATGTATTTTGCGATTGGTGCGTCCCACAAGCCACGGTGTCCATAGAGAAACATCAGCGTCCAGTACTGTTTTGGATAGAATGTTCGGAGGAACTTTCTGGTAATGCGCCACGCTTCGGCTTCGTCGCGGTCTTCAAAAACTGTCGTATTTCTTGCCATGTGCTGGACATGGTGTGTAAGTTCGTGAATCCAAACATCAATGCGTTCGCTTATGAGAAATATCCGTTTCCACTTCGGGTGGTATGTTCCCCACACTTCGTCATAGAGGTATGCGATATCGGGGTCGAGCAACAGCTCTGGTTCTGTTTCTACAAAACGTACGGATGGGAGGGCTATGATGCTGTCCTTCGGGAGGTTTAGATTTTCAACAATGAATGAGAGTGCCATTTTAATAATTACCGGGTCTTCAAGATGTTTTTTCGAAACACTCGGCAGAAATTTTTTAAGGAAAATTCCTCCGAGGATCCACAGAGCAATAATAGCAAAAGCAAGTGCATGTGTTTGTGGAGGCCATGCGTCAATCGGATCTGAAATCCAGTATTGGAACGCTTCTCTAAATTGAATGCCTGCTCTTGCGGAGGCGTTGAAAATGGAATAGAGTACTTCGAATACTTCGTACATCAGGCTTCCGTTTCTTTCAAAGAGCAACGGTATTAGCGTATCATTCTTTCTGGAAAAAACAAGCGAGTAAGCCGCATGTATGGACAATTGTCTTATAGGGACGTATGTGCTATGGGTAAAGCACGAGAATGGCGCGCTCGAGAGGCTCCGATGGAAGAAAATGACGCTCCTCAAATGAGGCGTAAAAAAGGCTTTTTCTCGTTCATAATAAAGTTCCTTGTAAATTTATTCATATATGGAGTGGCGTTCGTAGACTCTCTTCGCGAGCCCGAAGACGCATTGCAGGCTGATGTAAGGTTTCTTCCCGGAGAGATACATGCGCTAAAGCGGGAGATACTGGCCCCTCCTGAAAATGCGCCGATGGTCGAAATTCGCGGTATTTCATTTCCTGCGCCAGGGCATATCTTTCGTCTGAAAGAAACAGCGACCTATCGGCTGTGCAAGCCCGGCACGCTTGTCTTCGTTGCGGAGGTGCTTGTTGCAAAGCAGTTTTGGTCTATCGAAGAGTTTCCGGTCGAGGTAAAATGTTTTCCGCTTGACGAAACAGGGCGCATGTCTGGTTCTTCTCCTCTCATGTTTAAAATACAGGACCTTGAGTACGTCAGCGACGAACAGCAGTATTTTGATAACTGGAACATTCCCGCGCGGAAATTCGAAGAGTTTGCGGACGGAGAAGCTGTTGAAACGACCGAGGAAGTATCTTTCGCCTTTGAAAGTTTTATGGGGGCTATTGTCTATAAATTTCCGAAAGGAACGCGCGGGGTCATTGACTCACCCGAAGTTCAGAGGGGTGCGACGCTTGATGATATCAACTCGCCGTTCTCTTTGAGAAAAATTCCGGTCGTAGCCCGTTTTCTTCTGATTGCCGATATTTCGATACCGCTTCGCAGTAAAAAATTCACCATTGCGGCTGCCGCCGAAGGCGGGAAGTGCAACATGTATTTTCCGTCGTTCCAGCGCCACCACTCAATTGACCGCTCCCAGCTTAAAAGGCGGGAATACGACCATACACTCATGGGCAAAGTTATTATGGAAGACGAGAAGCGCGAACTTATCCTTTCCATTGCAAGCGGCAAGGAAGAGGATTTGAAGCGCTGGGGAGTTTCCGCTTTCCAGAAAGGAATGGGCAAGATTTTTCTTGCCTATGGTCCTCCGGGAACGGGAAAGACCATGACCGGCGAAGCGCTTGCGGAATATCTCGGGCGCCCGTTATATTTCGTAAACTCAATGGACCTTGGATTATATACGGCCTCTTTTGAAGAGAATCTGAAAAAAGTTATCGACCGCACCGCGCGGTGGAACGCGGTTACCGTTATCGACGAATCCGAGTCCATTCTGCTTTCGCGGGACTTTACAACAGGAGATTCGGTTGCGCGCATTACCGCCGTGTTGAGGAACCTTGAGCGGTTGAACCGCGGCATCATCTGGTTTACAACGAACCGCCCTCTTGATATTGACTTTGCCATTGCGTCCCGCATCCGGCTTCAGGTGTTCTTCCCGTTTCCGGATGCCGTCAGGCGCGAGAAGATATGGGAAATAACTCTGCCGCAGGAGATACGCGGGGCAGGAGACATCAACTTCCGGCACCTTGCCGAAGTTCCCATTGACGGACGTGAAATAAAAAACGCAATTCAAAATGCCGCAGACATGGCCTCAAGCGACGGACGTGACCATGTTTCCGAAGAATATCTTTTTAAGGCGGCTACTATCATTCAAAAAAGCGCTGAAGAAATGGATCAGGCAAAGCGGAAAGGAAGAGAGGACTCCGGAAGGGGTTTTGGAAATTATATATAAAAAAGCATTTGCTTAATTTAAAATTCCACCCCGATGGTTATTGGGGCGGTTTTTCTTATTGCAAGAATGGCTGCATACATAAAAAATCCGCCTTGATAAATCTCGGCGGTAGCACGGGCGTTAATGCCCGGGCTGTTCTTTACTATTCTTTTTTATTTCCTCCAGGAACTTCTTGGTCATTTCCTCAACTCGCGCGCGGGCTTCGGGTGACATCCTTTTCCGAAGCTCTTCAAACCTCGTTGTCTTTGGCACGGTTTCTCCGTTGGGATTAAGATAGAGTTTTTTAAGAGCGAATGGAACCCTTTAGTGATTATATTATAAAATAAGCAAAAGTCAAGTATATGACGGAGACACCACGAAAAGATTGACATCTGAGGCATTTTTTACTATACATGTAAAACTAAAAAACGCTGTGGGAGTACGATGGAGGCGAACGCAAAGTTCTTTGTCAGAAAAAATATGACAACACGCTCCGGAAAAACTGTAACGCCCATTTTTGGCATTCTTTGCGGGAGACACCCGCTTTTGGAAGGGGAGGTGTTTCATGTGGTGCTCATGGAACTCGACGGAGAGAGCGTCCGCTTAGAACTTCTTTTCTCCGACGTTATCATGAGTGACGAGATTGTTTACAAGAATAACGGGAACGGCAAAATGTTTACCCGTCACCAAAAGGCCGGAAGCGGAGAGGGAGAGCCTGTTACCATTATTCTCATAACAACTGAGGCCGACATGCCTGCTTTTGAAGATGAAGCGATCATGAGGTTTTGCTCCACAAGCCCGTACGTTTTGGGTCTTTCCGGCTCCGGGTGCTTGCGTCGGAAAAAATGGATAAATATCGCGGCATGACGGTCTCCCAGGTCTTATGTTCGATGTAAAAAAATATAAAAGAGCCGCCACAGAAGCGGCTCTTATTATTGAGGCGAGTAGTGTCTTCTTATTATTTTGGAATAAGTCCCAGTGCCTGCTTTCTCTTGTAGTCAGATTCGTCCAAAATCATTTTTCTGATGCGGACACTTTTCGGAGTAACTTCGACAAGCTCGTCGTCGCCGATGTATTCGAGCGCGTCTTCAAGCCCCATTGTTTTTGGCGTGTTGAAGTGTTCCGCGGCGGCGTCGTTTCTTGCTCTCATGTTTGAGAGTTCTTTTTCTTTGCACACATTTATTCGCAGATCATTTGAGCGCGAATGCTGTCCCACAACCTGTCCTTTATATACCTCAACTGCAGGCCCGAAAAACAACACGCCCCTATCCTGAAGGTTCACAAGCCCGTACTGATTCGTTGTTCCTGATTCGTGCGCAACAAGCGATCCTTGTTCGCGCTCTTTCCAGCCGCCGGGGTCTTCGCGGTATTTGTCAAATGTTGAATTCATAATGCCGAGGCCTTTTGTGTCGGTCAAAAACGCCGAGCGGTACCCCAAAAGCCCCCGCGTCGGGATTAAAAACTCCATGAATGAAATGCCGTTTTCGGTTCTCATGCTTTTTAGCTCTCCGTGCCGGCTTCCGAGTTTTTGAATGATAGCGCCGGTATGGGCCTCCGGCACTTCAATGAAAGCTTCTTCATACGGCGTCATTGTTTTGCCGTTCACCTCTTTAGTAATGACCTGCGGACGCGAAACCTGGAACTCGTACCCTTCGCGCCGAAGCCGTTCTATCAATATGGCAAGATGAAGCTCTCCTCTGCCGGAAACAATCCAATCGCTATTCGGGCCGTCAACGACAGAAAGTGCCATGTCCGTTTCAAGCTCGCGGTACAGCCGCTCGCGGATCTGGCGCGATGTGCTGAAGGTCGCTTCTTTTCCGCAAAACGGGGAGTCATTGACGCTGATATTCATTTTCACGGTCGGCTCTTCAATTTTAAGAAGCGGAAGCGCTGTAGGATTTTCCGTGTCGGCAATCGTTTCTCCGATGGTAATATCGGGAATGCCGGAAATTGCCGCAATATCCCCTGCGTGCGCTTCCTTGGCGTCGAGGCGCTCAAGCCCCGTAAAAATCATAACGGAAGGAAGACGGTATTTTTTTATGACGCCGGTGCGTGAAATGTGGGCCACGTCTTGCCCTGCCCTTAAAACACCATTATAAATCCGGCCGGTTGCGATTCTTCCTTTGAATTCGTCTCCGCCAATTGTAGAGATGAGCATCTGCAGAGGTTTTGATTCGTCAACCTTCGGAGCGGGAACGTGTTTTAAAATCGCATCAAACACGGGAGAAATATCCGTCATCAAGTTAAGATTCGGCGTGAGTCCCGCCTTTCCTTGCTTTGCCGAAGCATAGATAACGGGAAAATCTGCAAGAGCGTCGTCAGCTCCAAGTTCCATGAACAGGTCAAATGTTTTATCCAAAACAAAATCAGGGCGGGCATCGGGCTTGTCGATTTTATTTATGACGACAATGATGCGGTGTTTCATCGCAAGCGCCTTTTTCAAAACAAAACGGGTTTGAGGCATCGGCCCTTCTTTTGCGTCAACGAGCAACAGGCACCCGTCGGCCATCGTAAGCACGCGCTCAACCTCGCCTCCGAAGTCTGCGTGTCCCGGAGTGTCTATAATATTTATTTTCGCTCCCTCCCAATCAACAGAAGCATTTTTTGAGAAAATCGTAATTCCGCGCTCCCGTTCAAGGTCGTTTGAATCCATGATGAATTCTTGCGTTGCCATTTCCTTTGAAAGCTTTGTTTTCGATTGCCTAAGCAAAGAATCGACAAGAGTGGTCTTGCCGTGGTCAACATGGGCGATAATTGCGACGTTTCGGATGTTCATCCCGTTAGAAATAGGACGCGGACCCAGCCGTCCGTTGCCTATGTATTAGAATTATTGATGTCTGCTTATTAGACAATCTTATTCACACAAGCGTCCGCGATTTCTAACTGGATTCATCCCGTTAGAGGTAGGTCACGGCCAAAGGATATGCCTGCTTTTACTTTAATTTTAATTTTCACCTTAAATTAGGATACCTGTCTTTCCCAGAGCGCTCGCATGCGATTGCGGCCTCTAATGGGATTCATATAAAAAAGGCCTTCTGGGCCGACAGAATTACAGTATTGCAGTTTTTTTAATAAAAGTCAAGGATAAACAAAAATCCTCAAAATATGAGAAAATTATCATAGCGGACTTCTTCTTTTGGCGGCATTTTCTTCTTCGAGGTGCCTTTTGCTCTTTTTGACAATACGGTCCACTCTTTCTAATATAAGGGGGTAGCATCTTTTTGTTTTAAGGTATATGTCCGAAAAAGCGCCAAAAAAAGAAAAAAAGGGCCGTTCAGGAAATATGGGGGAGGGTATCGAAAACCTCCTCTTGATAGGGCTCTGCCCGTTTGTGCTTTTTGCGGGACTTTTTGACGATTGGTTTTAAACAAAATTAGCCTTGCGTTTCTATGGTTCACGGAGAATATGGGAAAACACTCGAGGAAGTATTCGGCGTCCTTCAGCTTTCGGAGGCCGAGAAAAAAGGGAATATTGATTTCTTCAAGCGCAGGCTTGCGAACGAGCTTTGGCTTGATGTTAAAAAGGACATGAAAAATGTTCCTGCCTGGGCCGAAGAGCTTCAGGTGATGGCCGATACTTCGGACCCGCGCCTGATGGAGCTTAAAAAGCGGGTAGAAGCGGAGTTTTCAAGAAGCGAACTTGCAAAAAGAAGTCGTCCTCTTTTTAAAAAAACCCTTCAAGAGTATATAACGCCTTTATCGTCGGGCTTAGAGCCAAACGCCATCGCCCGTCTTGAAGAAATTATAAAAAGATTTTAGCGTTTTTTGAAGAAACTTCTTATCGGAAATGCTCGTACTTTTTAATTCGCCACACGGGCGCTTTTTGTTTGCCAAAGGGTCCCGAGGAGAAACACGCGGACGGCGGCATTTGTAATTTGTGTATTAAAGATTAAAAAACCGCCGATAATTGGCGGGATACTTTTGTTTTTTCAGTTATTTTTCAGGTCCCTGGAGAAGCCGCTTTAGGGCTTCCGCTGGCGGAAGGCTTGCTAGTTCAGGCAGCAGTGCTTCGTGCGCCTCCTTTCGCGCTTTCATTTCGCGCTTGAGTGCAAAATAAGGTTTCAGCATGGACCACATTTGAATCCCAAATCCAGCGAACATGAGGCCGAAGCTGATTGTTACAACCGCGAAATACGGCAGATTGAAAGTTTTAAGAACCGGCACAGAAACCGCTCCGATAATAATTACTATAAGACCGACGACAAACCCAAGCATGGGTGGCACCTCTGTAAAGAGGGGGTCGATAGTAATATAACATAAAGAGTACTATTCAGTCAAGCCGCTTATTGAAAACATTGACTTTGGCATTAAACTATTATATAATTGTGAGCACTCAAGAAGTTCTTTTTATGTGAGGTATTTTGTGCCCGCATACGCACGGGTAATGGGAATAGTCGCGGCCATGTATGTCGTGAAGGTTTTATTCAAGCTTGGGGCCGGTCTCATCGGCTCCGAGATGCTCATTGCCGACGGCATTCACAACATTGCGGACACCGGAGAAGTTATCTTTATCATCGCGGCTTTGGGATTGGCGCGCCGCCGCCCGAACCAGAAGTTCCCTTTGGGCTATATGAATATTGAAAGCCTTGGCTCGCTTGCGATTGGCATCGTGCTTGGGGTTCTTTCGCTTAGGATGTTCCTCGTGTCAATTGCGGGGGCATTCACGACATTTAATGTCCAATGGGCTACCCCGGTTCTTTCTTTGGTGCACTATACGCCATCCACCCTTGAACTTCGCCATTTGCCGGTCCTTCTTGCCGTAACGCTCGGGAGTACTATCGCTTCTATTCTTACCGGGAGATTCGAGATGCGCTCCGGAAAAAGGTTTGGGAGCCAGCTTATGGCGGATGACGGCAGAGAAACCTTGAGTGATGCATGGGTTGAGGGGCTGACGTTCGTCGGAATTATTGCAAACTTTCTTTTGCATTCTCCCATACCCGAACTTTTTGTTGTGGCGTTTCTCGGCTGGAAGCTTTTTGATACGAGCCGCGAAATTATCAAACCAGCACTCGACACACTCCTCCTGCGGAGTATTGAAGGCGAACACGAAGCGGGAATACGCGCAATCGCGGAAAACTCCGGCGTGCTTGGGGTGCAAAGCCTTCGGACGATGCGCGTGGGGCGCCATATGGTCGTCGTCAATATGAAGGTTCTTGTTCCTGCCGAAACAACAACCGCGGAACAGCATGTTCATAAGCACGCGCTTGTTCGCTCGCTTGTCATCTATTTGTCCGGACTCGGATATTTGGACGCAAAGTACGAGGTCCGCTATGGATTTCCGAACGAACCGGATTTCGAAATGAACCCATAGTTATACTTGTGAAGCCCTTTTCGGGCTTTTTCTTTTGTGGGTGGTATGTTAGAAGATTTTCTAAAATAAAAAACCGCCCCGATGTTCATCGGGGCGGATATGATTACTGGGCGGTACTTAACCTGCAATCGTGCTGTTTTTCGGGAAGGAGAGTGTAAAGGAAGAAGTTTATGCTTTCAGGCATAAGTTCCTGCGACCACTCCATCGCCGTAAGTTTGCGCACACGTGATGGTCCTTTTTCATCGGCGAAGGTTTCAATGAAGTACTCGTTTCCAGGTCCCTTTTTCACCACGTAAAAACGTTTTGAAGCCGACATCGGCACAAACTCGACCATTTCCGTGAACAATGTGCCGGTGAAGGAAACGAAGTTGCTTCGCATAGAATCGCACATTCCGCCACTGCTAAGCACGGCTTCTTTCTCGTATCCGGCGAGCAGTTTTGCGTCATCTTCGCTCGCGAGCGTGTGAGAAGCAAAGAGAGTGGCGGCAATGAGCGAAAACATGAGGATCCTAAGCATCATTTTGTGCCTTTATGGGAAGCGTGTGCATCTACGTATGTGTCTGGGTTAAAAATCTCAACGCCTCTATCCGGCGTGATAGTTACACTTTGTGCAGAAAGGTCGACGGAATTAATAGCAAAGACTGGAGTTTTATTGCCCATTCTCATCACAGGAGGTTTCGATTGTTTCGGCAGCACTTCGGCGAGCCTGTCGAGTTTGAATGCCGGCGTTGAAAAAAGGTCCATCGTCATGACGAGCGGAGCAAACGGGAGATCCATATACGCAAGTGCGCCTTCCTGAATCCAAAGCTTCATGTATGTTGATTCCTTGTCTCCGCCGACAGGCTTGAGGTAAACGTTATGCCTCGGACTTACGACGACGAAGCCCAAAGGAGAAGGCTCATAAACCGTTCTCGGGTTTCCAGGATTGATGACGCGCTCGTTTCCGCAGCCACACCGCTCTTCAGAACCAGCCTTGATACCATCCCACCTTGTGTCGGCATTGGAGATGAGGCCTCCGGGAAAGTTGATATAGACCGGATATGTAAGCGAGCTGCGATTTTGAACAAGATATTCGCATGCCGCGAGATATTGAGCTTCGTCGGCAGGTTTTTTTATAACAGAAAGGGCGTCTTCAATGTTTGCAAACACAGAGCCTCTCCTCATGTTTGTTGTAAAAGATGCGTCTGTAATTGTATCAGAGAATTAATATATGTCAATGATAACCGGTAACGTGCTTCGTTGTAAAAATAACCCTGCTATCAAAAATTTGCTATACTATACGCATCTCTACACAACGAAAAATCTCGATTATTCATACGGTTATGAAAAAAGCTACCAAAACAATTTTTATTATTGCAATAGCCGGCGTTCTTATCTATGTGTACCGCGCTCCGCTTGAAAACATGTACTTACGGCTTACCGCCAAGTATTTTTCCTGCGCCCGGCCCATTGCCTATAGTATCGGTTCATTTGACCCAAAGTTCGGTATATCAAAAGCTGATTTTTTGAAAAATATAGCCCACGCCGAAAGTGTTTGGGAGCGTCCCGCTGGCAAAGAATTTTTTGTCTATGCTCCCGACGGCGGATTAAAGATAAATCTTATTTATGACTACCGGCAGGAGGCAACGACAAAACTAAAAAAACTTGGTCTTGTGATGGGCGACGACAAAGCTTCGTATGATTCTCTTAAATTAAAATATGATGCCATGAATGCGGATTATGTGCGGAAAAAAACCGAGTTTAATTCTCGCGTTGCCGCTTTTAACGCGCGCCAGAGCGCGTATGAAAAGGAAGTGCTGTACTGGAATAAGCGGGGAGGCGCGTCGAGAAGCGAATATGATCGGCTAACGGCGGAAAAAGATTCGCTTGATACGGAGATATCCGAAATTAGCGGGATGCAATTCGATATTAATGCCGAAGCCGAAGATATAAATGCGCTTGTTTCCGTTTTAAATCGCGCCGCGGGCGAACTGAATTTGAACGTTGCCAAGTTCAATACTATCGGCAAACAAACCGGGAGCGAGTTTGAAGAGGGCAATTATCAAAGTGGGCCCGAGGGGCAAGAGATAGATATTTATCAGTTTGACAGCCAGGCGAAGCTTGTGCGCGTCCTTGCTCACGAGCTGGGACATGCGCTCGGGCTTGAACATTTGGATAACCCGAAAGCCATTATGTACCGGTTGAATCAGGGAACGAACGAAAAGCTTGCCGCGGACGACCTTTCGGCGGTAAAAAAGCGATGCGGAATAAAATAAATTTTTGAAAGTTATGGCAACGGCAATCGCCGCTCTCAAGAAAGTTTAAAAAAGACCCCGCTAAGTGGGGTTTTTATAGTACTTCCTATTTAAGTGCCCTAAGATAAAGCACAAGGCTATCAATCTCGTCGCTCGTCAACCACGGATGGCCCACCATGATGGAACTGCCCTTTCTCCCTTCGCGAATAATTTTTTTAAGCTCCGGGTCGCTTTTGTTCTGGATTCGCTTGCTTGAAAGGTCCACGGCGTCCTTAGTCATGCCTGGCATTGATTTTTTACCGTCTGGACCATGGCAAGGCTGGCACTCTGCTTTAAAAAGCTGTTCTCCTTTTTCAACGCTTGGCGTTACGGCAGAGTTTGACTGACCAGTTGGTGAAGCTATGCCATCCGAGTTTCCTTTTGAACATCCGGAAGCAAATATCGCAAGGAAAACGAACGCAACGAGAAAGAAGGGGTATGCAACGAAAGAGAGGAAAACGCGCAGCGTTTTTCTCTGGGAGTTCATCGGGATTTTCCTTTTTAAAAAACTGTTTTTATCACACTCAAAACTGTATCTTTTCAAAGAGGGACTGTCAAGAAGATTGGGCAAAAGCATCATTTTTTAAAATATGTAAACAAAAATGCTGGCAAGGAATCGGCTTTTTATGAATGAAAAAATCCGCCAGTAGCGGCGGATACTATCTTCAGAACGACAGCAAGAGGTCGTTCCAGCCAAGTACTTGTACGACGCTTTCTCCGAGAGGCTCCGTCCAGCGCGCCATGTCGGTCTTGCTTGGCGAAAACCAGATAAGGTTCGGAACGACTCCACGGAGGTGAAAGTGAACTTCCCCTCGGTCGTCGATGTGCCCTGCTATGCCAAGCGCTCGGCACACCTCCGCTTTTTCGCTGAACAAGTCAACAAAAACTATCTGCTCCGGAGTGAAGCCGGTTAAGTCCGCAAATCGGTGGATTTTAAATAGCCGGCGGTTCACGAATCGCTCAATGCCGCTTGCGCGAGAAACTATCCAGACGTTTTCCGGCCCGTTCATGCGAACGAGTGTTTTTAATCCCAGAATTGCGTTTGGAACGGTAGAAGAACACTCAAGCAAAAATTCGTCGAGACGCGCTGTGTCGTTTTCGTCTTTCATGTCTCGGCAAAGCTCCGTAATATTTTCCCGATACTCCCGGGAAATATTTTGAACAAGGACATTTCCGAAGTCGACACTCCACCGCGGGACGTTCTTTATGTTCATAGAGAGACTCCTGTATGAGTAAAAAGAAGAGCTCTTTAGGATATATCACGGGCACAGTGCCAAATCAAGAGTTACGCAAAATTTTTCCGAGGACTATTTTTATAGGACAACAGTTCGGAGTCTTGTCAAAAAAGAAAAATTTAAACCTTGATTTTTACTTCCTGATAGTGTATAATTAAAATATGGGAGAATCGCATATTGAAAAAGTTGATGGAACTCAAGAAAGTTCGAAGGAAAGCGATGACTATCAGTGCTATCTTGGGTTGAACGGCATTATAAATGAAACAGATTTTAAAGATGCTCGCCTAAGGGCCGAGTCTTTGGCCATGCCCTCAAAAAAGGATATTCAAGAAGTGGAGAATATCGCGCGATTTGCAGGAATTGAGTTGTATAACACAGAAGACTCTGCCGACAAAAGGGTTGTGCTGTATTCAATTTTATATTCAATTTTAAGGGGTGACGCTAAACCAAAAGAAGTTGCGCACCACCACGCTCAAATGGGTGACATTAAGTTATTTGCGGAGGTGTTGCGGATGACGGGAGACATCTTTGCGCTGAATCAAATGATGGACACGTGGCATCGGAAGGGAAGGGTCGGAGACATGTGCCCGATTTGTGAAAGGCCAATTACGCCAGGCGAGAGATGCCGTTAACATAATATCTTTTTTGTGAAGGGAAAAATTAGTCTATGGCTACCGCATGCGTGTGCGGCATTTTTTATAATCTATGAACAGACAAAACAGCCGCCAGAGCGGCGGCTGTTTGAAAAACAGAAATAAAAAGCATCTACCACTCCTATTAAGGTGTTGCGTCGTAGCAATATCGGTCTTTCTCGCCGCCGCATCCGTTATCATCTGCTCCGTTGAAGGATCCAGAAGACGCCCACGACCCGGAAGCTTTTTGTTTGCATTCAGCGCCGGAAATTGAATTGCAATCGGCGTCAGACGCGAGCGCGGTACTTGAGGGGTCTTCAAGACTTGCGCCGAGGTGATACGCGTAGCGTATTTTGTTTGAGGTATATGTGGTGTAGTGATATGACGATTTATCCAGAGGGTCAGTCGGCAAAGAGGGAATATACGATTGGGCAAGATCCGAAAGTTTGCTTGGGTAACCCGCATGAGCATCAAAATAAAGTTCTGTCGCAAGCTGTAATTGTTTAATGTCGGCAACCCGGCGGGCATCTCGGGACTTCAATCGTGCGCTCCCGAGAGATCCCTCGTTCATCAGGCTCTGCAATGGTTTTGCGTTTTGGGGCTTTTCAATCTTTACGGGGGCGTTGATATCGGAGAGAGCCAGCGTAAAGAGAATATCGACCTGCTTATCCTTTAACTGTGTTGCCGTGTCCGCCGGAGTCACTCGAATCGAATATGTCAGAGTTGCCGGAAAACCCTTTGCGTCGGCCCACAGGGTAAGGCTTGTATTTTTTTCATAGTAATCGAAAAGCTCGCCGAATTCAGAACCTCGAAGATATTCCAAATATCCTTCATCCGTAATCATAGGAAAGTCTTTTTTTAAGTTCATAGCGTCTGCTTCCTTGAGGAGCCGCTTATAGAACGGTACAATGGCGGCTTTGCGGATTTGAAGGTCATACCGATAGAGAAGCCGGCCTTCAATTCTTTCGCTCTTAGGCGCGGCTTTCAGAGTAAAGAGATTTTCCTCATCAGCAATGGTAACCGCCTTTTTGATTAAAGCTGTTAACTCCTTGCGGTTATCCTTGTACGATTTTTCATATTCGGGCAGCGACGTTTCAAGAATTGAGAATGAATCGCCGTATGGGTCCTGGTTCGTTGAGGACGCCTTGGAAGGATCAACCATTAACCACTGTCCTTTCACATTTCCAAAAAACGTCAAAATGAAGCTCGGCATATTATTCACTTTGAAATAATAAACTCCGTCTTTTTTTAATACGTCGACATCAGCCTTGTAGGTAAGGTCGCCAAAGTCTCCCGAGGCGGCGGCATTAAATTTCCAATCCGCTGAATCCGCTTTTTTCCAATCAGCTTGGGCGCTTGCTGAAGCCTTCATGGTTGCTTCGGCCGGCAGAAAGCTGAGAGAGTCGCTTAATTCCACAAGGAAGGGTTTGGGAGGCTCCGAGGGAAAATAGAGGTAGGTGTCACTTCCGTTTGTAAAGGTAACTTTTTGGCCATCTATTATTGTTGTGGTAGCGGAAAACCGGTAAGACTTTTTTATCAATGAAATTGTCTCCCGCGTCTCGAATGTCGCCGTGAGGGCGAAGCCTTGTCCGTGGTCTGTAAGGGCGTATATATATGGCTTGCCGGTAGCCGGATCTGCGGTGGAAAAATTCCCGCCGTAGTAATAGGTGTCTGCGGTTTTTTTAATTTTTTGTAAAGAATCCGGATAGGTATTATTTGAGTCAGATGTCTTACCGCCCTTGATCGGCGAATAAGGGTTGTAGGTCTGGCTGCCAGAGTTTTTTTGATATTGCAACTCCGACAATAGTGAAGAAATGTCCTGCGCTCGTTTTGCGTCGTTTTGATACTGTTTGCGGAACGCCGCATTGTCGGAATTTTTTAACACGAACGGCTTTGCGTCAGCATCCCGTTTACCCACCGCCAAGGAAACGGAAAGAAGATATGAGGAAGTATCAATTTGAGACATAGCGCCAAGCACACCGGAAACCAAATTCTTTTCGGAGTACGGTGGTCGGGCAAAGGGTCCAATCTTCATCATATACGCGTATCCGGCTCCTCCAATCAAAAGGAAGCAAGCGGCTGTGGTTATTGCGATGATGACTGTTTTCATAGAAAAGCCGGTGCGTTCCGTGGGTGTCTGTAAAGGATTAATAACAGCGCTGGGAGAAGGAAAGCTGTCCTTTTTAGTCTCCGGAGGTGAAACTTGTGGAATCCGGGGCGGGGGCGTTGGAACGCCGTCAGTTTCGGCAAAACCTCCATCCACGTCGCTTGCGGGCCACCCCGTGCGCAAAAGTTCTTCTTTAATTTTCTCTCGCGTAATACCAGAAGAGAGAGCCTGGTGGATGTATGAAAGAAGTTCCTGGTTGGCCATAGTAAAACGATATGTTATTTCATTATACGCATATCATACCACCAGCCCTGTAAAGGGGAAAACTATGTTATTAAGTGCTGCATATTTGTTAAAAAATGAGAAATCGTTTTTTGTCGTTCTGCCGTTATGAAACAAAAAACCGCCAGTTAATTGGCGGGGGATAGTACTACTTCAGTGTCCTTAGGTTCTCTCTTAGCCGTAGTAACTCCGGAGCATAATAGAGCTCGCTTCGTTCTTCTTTGCACATGGGACACGTGAATTTAACTTCATAGTGAAACACATGCCAATTAGTTCTTTTGCCGCCTAGCCATTTTGCTTCATATTCATAATCTGCCGGCTTGGGCCCGTGAATTTTAATAACGGTTCCCTTGAAGCGGTATTGCTTGTGATTTTTATTGCAGGCGCGAGGTTCTATATTTTTTACTTTATCGCCAGCACGAAATATTTTTCTCTCAGCGAACCTGCCTTCGCATTTTTTAGCTTCGCGGATAGCAGGGTATTCTGTTTTGCAAATAGAGCATTGATACGAAACCACCTTTTTCACAATTCTTTTCACTTATTCCTCCAAGAGGAACTCAAGGTGCCAAGGGTTATGTAGCATGAGCGATACGTGAAATCAAATTCATGTACCAGGGGGAACGGCGAATAAAAAGAACTCACTAAAGAGTGAGCCTGTCTAACTTTATATATGTCTTGCCAATAATTAAAGAACCTATCTTCCCAAAACTATGCGTTGAAACATGCTCTGTGTCCGCTTGCGAGAACCCCAGAGGAACCTCGTGAAAACATGGGAAGAGGCGTGTAATTCCTGCAATACATCCCATCGTTCGCCAAGCCATGCCTCATGCCATGCCCGGAAAACATGCCAGACAGGAAGACGTTCGTGGCTTAAGAGGTTTGCGCCAAGCGTGATAAGGAGAGTTATGAATCGGAGCACTGGGTAGAGCATTCTTTGCTCCATTCTTGTTGAAGGGTCTCGCCACTCGTCTAGTGTATAACATGTATGGGATAAATAGTCAAATTTTATAATCCTGAAGAGCAGGCCTTTTTCCTTTTAAAAACAAAAACCCGCCGGTATTTTAGCGGGTTGAGAGATATTTGCTTATTCATTAGGACAGCAATTTAAAAGTCGAAGAGAAATGCCGCAAAATCGGGGATTCGTAATTAAACTTCATTCCCTTAATACGGCCCTTGTCTTTAACTATTTTTTTAAAAACATCGATTGTATAGTCAAAATGTTCTCTCGAATACACTCTCCGCGGAATGGCAAGGCGCAAAAGCTCAAAGCGCGCTTTTCTGTTTTCTCCGGTCTCCGGGTTGCGCCCTTCCATAAGCGACCCTATTTCAACGCCCCGAATGCCACCTTCAATATATAAGGAAATAGCCAAGGCATGAGCCGGAAAACGATCCCAAGAAATATGAGGAAGAAATTCTGATGCGTTAACATAGACTGCGTGTCCCCCGATCGGGCGGAGCACCGGGACTCCGGCTTTGTGCAAAGATTCCCCCAGATACCGGGCCTGCTCAATTCTATGCCGTAAATAGGATTCTTCAATGCCTTCGTAAAGTCCTTTGGCGACCGTTTCCATGTCGCGTCCCGACATCCCTCCGTAGTTCAAAAATCCTTCATGAAGTATCGCCTGTGGGGCAAGCTTTTTATACAGCAGAGGGTCTCGCATGGCAATAAAGCCTCCCATGTTCGCGATTGCGTCTTTTTTTGCGCTCATCAAAACGCCGTCCGCGTGCCTCATTGTTTCGAGTACGATCTTTGAGATCGGCCAATTGCGGTAGCGCTTCTCTCTTTCTTTTATAAAAAAGGAATTTTCCGCAAATCTTGCAATATCGTAAAAAAGCGGGACGCTGCATTTTTTTGCAATTTTTGCGACACCCCGTATGTTTTCTAAAGAAACAGGCTGCCCCCCAACGCTGTTGCATGTTATCGTCAGCAGGACATACCGTATTGTTTTGTTCTTTATAAGGACGCGTTCCAGTTTTTTGAGGTTAACATTGCCTTTAAAGCCGTGCAGGCTCTTTTTCGAAAAAGCCTCGCCGGAGGTTACATCAATTATTTTTGATCCGCGGTTTTCAATGTGGGCGCGCGTGGTATCAAAAGGCGAGTTGCCCGTAACACTGTCTCCATCGTTGAGCAGTACTGTATTAAAAACCGATTCAGCCCCTCTTCCTTGGTGGGTGGGAATCACAAAAGGAAAACCAAGAACTTTTTGAACCGCCTTTTTAAATCTTATAAAACTGCTAGAGCCGGCATACGATTCGTCTCCCTGCATGAGGGCTGCCCACTGGTTTTCAGACATTGCGCCTGTTCCGGAATCGGTCAGAAAATCAATCATAACGTCCGCAGAGTTGATGAAAAACAAATTATAGCCGGCCTTTTTAATAAGTCCTTCTCGTTCTTTCCTGGTACGCATGGTAAGAGGCTCTACCATTTTTGTTTTAAACGGAGGAAGTTCCATAGATTTTTATAATAATCCCGCTCATGCCAATCCGTTTATACAAACGTATTGACGTCGAGAGGGGTTTTACGTAATATACTATAAACCCGCACTTATCACGATGGCACCAGACTCAAAAACAGTCAAATTGGCCTGTGCAAAGCCCAGCGAAGCTCGTTCCGCGGTTGTTGTCTAAAAAACTAAAAAATACTTGGAACCAAACACTCTGAATATTTTAGAAAAGTTGTCATGCGCATGCTTTTGAAATAAATTTGCATTTAACAATAAAAAACCCGTGCTGGTGCACAGGTTATTTGAGCAGTCCATCGAGCTCACTCCGGAGGATAGTCTTTTTTTTGAGCAGAGCTTCGGCAACGCGTCCAAGGCGTTTTTTGCCGATCTTCCGCATGAGGGATTCGGCTTTTCTTTCTGCCTTTTTAATTATAGAGGCAACGTCCTGCTCTTCCGTTATCCGCATGGGCTGGCTGTATTCGTTTCTGGGGCGATTAAATACGATGCACCCATAGCGTTGCCGCGTCAGTGCTCCCTGCGCGTTGTCGCCGACAAGCCTTTGCGCGGCTGCGTTTGCGCCAAGAAGATCAAACGCATTACCGTCGTCTTCAGGAAATCCAAGATATCGCTGGCCGATCATTCCGCATAGTGAAAAAACAACAAGGTTCTCAATGGTCTGCAATGGAACGACTCTGTTGTCGGGAATGTTTACCATGGTCGTCCCGCGGCCTTCAAGCTCGGCACTTCGTCTCGGCAATATGGTTACCACCTGAACGGGCAGCCCCAAAAATCTGCCCGCGGCGGCATGGCACGCTTCGTGGTGTGCTACCACGCGGTCGTCTTCGGGCGAGCGCTCGCCGTCCATTTCAAAACCGATAAGATTTCGGACGCATCGCTCAACCAAATGCCGCTCGGTAAGTTTTGCGCTCTTCTTTTTTTCATCAAGCTTTGCCTTTGTGCAGGCATCATTTACGAATTGTTGAATCGCGGCTGGGGATGTTTCGTCTTGAAAAAGAGAGGCGATGCTTTCAAAGTCGATGTTCGGGTCGTGGTCAACGAGCGATACATAGTAGCGGAGCGTATCAATTTTGCCCTGCGGAGTTTGGTAGCCGAAGGGAATCGGCTCCATAAGAGCGCGGCCAAAACCGAAAAGTCCGCTATCAATTTCATCAGCACTATCAACCGCGGCTGTTGCGACAAGAAATATTCCGTCGGTCCTGCCTTCGACTCCGTCGATTTGAATCCGCAACTCTTCCAGTGCTTCTCCTTCAACGCCGTCGAACTCGTCATAAAAAAGAATTATGGGCTTGTTCTGTTTTTTTACATACTCGCGCGCGAGCTTATAAAGCTCCCGCACGTCTTCTGCGCCGAGGTCGGCCTCGCGTCCGTCTTCCTCCGGCTTCGGAAAATTGCGGACATTTACGAACCGGGCGTTGCTTGCGGTTGCAAGATATCGGGAAAAATATGTCTTGCCTGTCCTTTTTGGCCCATAAAGGAGCAGAGTTCCGCCGACAGGAAGACCGAGTGAGGTTAGAAATTGGAAGTTTCTTATGCGCTCAATGACCTCGTCAAATGTCGCAAGGAGCGCTCCGGCTCCTCGTATTTCCTCTCTCTTTACAGGAGCAAATACAGAAACATCGCTGAAGATAAACTTCCTTCTTTTTTGGCTAAGCGAGCTCATTTGCTTTCTCCGCTTGTTGAGAGTTTTAAAAGGCCTGGCTGTCGTCACGGTAGCACAAAGAAAAGAAAAAAGAAATTGTATCAAAATAAAAAAGCTGCCATGGTGTATGCCCTGGCAGTCTACTTAAATATTTTTCTATTTCCACAGAGGGCTGGTCAAATGCACCTGCAATCAAAGGGTACGCATCCGCAAAGTTTAGTTTTTCTGTTGTGCTTTGTACAGTATGGTTTTGCGAGAGGGATTGGGACCACGAGTGTGAGGGGTTCGGATTCTTTAACATTTCCCTCGTCGTCAGCCATGAGGGCATACGTTTTCATCGGGAAAAGTTTGTTAACGAGCACATGTCCAAAGATTAATTCGTCCAGCGTGTGTAGCGTATTCTTGCCCACAGGTAACCCTTCTCGGAGTATTTTTTGGTAAAATCAGTATAACATATTAAAGTTTATAGTGTCAAGATTTTGCAAAAAGACTTTTCAAGCCATCGTCTGTTTCAGCAATATCAAACCGGTCTGCCAAATGACCAGTCCAGACTAAAAAACAGCCCCGACGCAATAGTGGGGCTGTTTTGCAAATTTATTTTTTTGGAGTTTGAGGCTCTCCTTTGTTTTCTGCGGCGAGTAATTGCGTAAGGATATCGCCCCGGGCGTGATCCGGGACAAGAACGAGTTCTCCTTCTCCGTCTATAATTCGCTGATACTCAAGAATATCGAACATTGTGGATAATATCTCCGGGTCCTGCGAGATTTTTTGGAGGGTTGTGCCCACGATTTGCGGGCGCATTGCCGCGGCTTTGGCAAATTCAATCGAGGCCTCCTGTTCCGCGCGGCTTGCGATGACGTTGACCTGGTTCTTGCCGTCTTGTTCAATAGCGGACGTTACTTGGCGCAGTTGGTTTACGACTTTTTCCTCAATTTGATTGATCATGTTTTCATCTCGGAAATGCACCTTTCGGATATAGACAGACCCAAGCTTATAGCCCCACTTTGCCGACTCTGCTGAAACTTCTTGCCGAACCATGCGGGACATTTGGTGCCTGTTTACAAGCATTTCTAGCAAGGGCAAATTACTCAAATTTTTGATGGTCTCGTTTTTTACGTTTGCGGTAAGAGATCCTTCGGGGTCTACATTTCTAAAAATATGGGCGACCGGATCCGTGATGAACATCTCATACCAAACCCCGATGCCCATCGGAGTCCCTTCCTCGGAATTTACCGGAATGCTTCGAAGATATTTTTGGTCCAGGCTCATGCTTCGCGTGTGCGCATGTCCAAGCCAGTTAACGACGAGCGCCCGCCAGCCTAACTTCGGCCACAAAAAATGAATTCCCGGCTGGTCCAATACTCCTACAATATCGCCGAATAACACATACACCCGCGTTTCGCGTTCGTGGATGATCGTATAAAAACCAAAAAATTTACCCAAGCCGAGCAATGCCTGTTCAAAAAAAATACAGAAGGAAACCGTGATTATGATAATAGGAAGCGACTCGGTCATTTTTTTGCTTCAAAAATTATCCTTTTTGCCTTTGAGAGAAGCGTAAGTTTTACGTTCCGTACGTATGCGAGGAGCGTTTTGTCTCCGTTCTTTTTGATTTCGCCGAGCTGTTCCGCCAGGCGGCCGAGAAGCTGAACCTCGGCCTGCGCTTTCAGCGTTTCAATCTCGACAGCGCGCCGTGATTGAACGATCTTCTGGTCGGCAGCAGCCTGTGCAAGGCTTATTTGAGAAGACACGTGGTTATGGGTGGTATTAATTGCGGCAAGCGCAGACTCAACGTCACTTGGCGGCTCAAGTGCCGTAACGAGCGCTGCGTCCAGCGTAATGCCGTAGCGCGCGGCGGACGACCGGCATTCTTCTTCCATGTGCTGGTTGAATTGCCCCAGGTTTTTTCTTAGGTCGTTTATTGAGGTCCCGTATGAGGCGGCAAGCGATGTATGTGCGTCTTCTCGTGCAGGAGCTTCAAAGTTTGCGATGCGCTCTCTTAAGATCGAAATAAAATAGCCCATCACATGGGCAATGGGGTTTTTAACGCCGAATATATACGCGTATAAATTTTTATCGGATACGGTATAGCGCAACTGGCCTCGCAATTTTATGTTGAGCTGGTCCTTCGTGACCGCTTCAAGTGCGGTGTTGTTTTCGTTTGCATAGTGGTTTTCCGGGTCGTAGGCGATATCGATTAACTCTGTCGCAATCGATGCTTTATGGATTTTTTCCCAAGGAAATTTAAAATATGGTCCTCCAGGCATTATAACTTTGAGTTGAGGGAAGGTATATCGTTCCTTTTCGTCTTCCGTCAAAGAATCGGAAAACTCCGGAATATCAAGCGTAGAAGTTCCTTCAAAACGCTCTGCTCTTCCGAACCGCGTTTTTACCGCCCGTTCATTCTGCTGGACAACGAAAAAACCGGTGATCAGAACCCGGATAATGACATAGAGAAGTAGCCCCGAATATATTCCTATAAGCACGGTCATGCCTTTATAATATATCAGGCTTCCCTCCTAAGCAATTAACAGGTTATAAAAACCCCTGTACTCGTCCGCGAAACTTTGTCTCCCGGGTGGCTTTTTGTAAATGTGGTTTCTAGAGCATATATTCCTTGAATTATTAAAAAACTTTTATAAAAAAATACCCCTCGGAGTATGCGCGGGGTAATATGATGCTTTTTATAGAATAATCGAGCCGGGATATTGCCAGTAATAGCGCAGGTGTCCGTCCGGGAAAAAGATCAGATTTCTTAATTCTTCCGGGTCGGGGTTGACCGAGAGGCAATTATTCATGCAGACATTTTGCCCGTTGACGTCATAAACGATTGCGCCATGCGGGAGGTGAAGGATTTTATGCCCGTGCTTTTTGAGATATTCAATAATTTCCACCCTTTCTTCTCCCGTGAGGTGGTGCGTATTCGTCCACTTCCAGGTCTCAAAGCTTTCGCTTTCGTCCGGTTTGTTTACCGGCGTCAGCGTGAGCTGTTCCACGCCAAGTTTTTTTGCAAAACCGATAAGTGTAGTCGTTCTTTCCGCATTATCAATGAAGCCGCTGGCAAGAATGCAGGTAAGGCGGACGGAGAAGCCGGTGTTATGCAGGAACGCGATAAGGCCTGGCAGGTCGATGTAGCTTTTCTTATGCGGCAGATACACCTCACGGTTTTTTTCCGGGTCGTAGTGAACGATGGAGACCGCAATCGTGGTCATGCCCCGTTCATACCAATCCTTGAGGTGCTCTTTATAAACAGCGGATTTTTCTGCGATAAGGATGCCGTTTGTCTGAAGTTCTATCAAAGGAAACTGAAATTCCGCCATTTCATTAAGGTAGCGGGTAATTTGTTTTGGAAAGAGCGTTGGTTCTCCTTTGCCGGTAAACATCGCCGTGGTCACGCCACTTTGTTTCGCAAGGCGACAGGCAACCTTGAAGTTTCTCCAATTCACGTTCGGTTCCGGCAAATCAACTCCGAGCGGGGGAGTCATCTTTGAGATGCAGAAAGGACAGCGGGCGTTGCATGCCTCGCTTCCGGCAAGAATGCTGAACGTTTGAATCCGCATCGCTTCTCTCCTCTCTTTTTGGACACGAGGAAACCATTATTTTTATAGCATAATTTATCTCTGCTTGTCAAGCAAAAAACGAAAAAACGGAAAACAAGAAAAAATAGATCATGGGCGATTTACACATATAGCGATCGCGCGTCCACGAGCAAGATGCCGGCCTTCGAGGCGGCCTCCTTTTTTGCTATACTTTTATTATGACTTTTCATAAAAAAATCGGGGCTTGGCTTATTGACTACGGCTACATGGTTCGAGGGGTTCTAACGATGACGATACATCGCGACCCGCCCAAACATTATCTTGGTTATACGATAGACGGAAAAGTGCCCGTTGTCCTCATTCCGGGTATTTTGGGAAAATGGGGCTTTATGAAGAGCCTCGGCGATAAAATATCCCGTCGCGGGCATCCCGTGTATATCGTGCCGGAACTTGGTTACAATATTTACAATATTCCAACGTCCGCCAAAACACTCCGCTCGCTGATCGTGCATATTATCCCGAAGCGCGGGCATGTTCCGCCTAAAATATCGCGGGGAGCAGAAGCAGTTAGAAAATTGATTGAGGAAGAGGATTTATCCGGAGTGGTTTTGGTTGCGCATAGCAAAGGAGGCCTCATAGGAAAATATTTATTGGCGCATCATAATATAGACAATCGGGTCCTGGGCATGGTTGCAATCGCCTCGCCTTTTTCCGGTTCGGCGATGGCAAAACTGATTCCGCACGATTCATTTAAAGAACTGCGGGCAGATAGCGAAATCATTCAAGATCTTGAGCGGCACCGCAAAGCAAACGAAAGAATTATATCCATCATTCCGGAATATGATAATCATGTTTGGGCTGAGCGCGGCAGTTTTTTGGAGAGTGCTGCGGAAAACATAGAAGTGCCGATACACGGCCACCACAAGGTTTTATTCGATAAAAAAGTTTTGTCTTTGGTTCTTTCCGCGATTGAAAAAATATCAAAGTTGAAATTTTTGGAATAGATGGCGGGTGCCTTTTTCACAATCTTTCAGCCATGTGCCCTAAAGCGTTTCAGACGTCTGAAAATTAAAATCCGCCAATCTTGGCGGTTTTATGAATCTAACTCAAGCTCGTCGAGTTTAGAAAAGTATGAGTATCCTTTGCTCTTTCGGTCTCGCTTTGTTTTTTCTTGTGATTGAAGCTCGGTAGTTGTAACTGACTTGATTGATTCTCCAAGCGACCCTTCCGGCACCTTCATTTTATATGTGTCTTGGAGTCTGTTAACGACAGCATTAAACTCTTTTTCAGAAAACTCATTTCCACGACAACCATCAAGAAAGTCGCGTAGCAAAAATTCATTAAGGGTTGCTCCACTGGGAAGCCCCTTAAGATAGAACAGAGTTTCATCCCATAAATCAACGACTTCGCCGTTGCGCCGAGCCATAGGAATTTTCTCCTTTGTTCGATTGAACTGAAATAATAAGTAGCGTCTTTGTGTTGTTTAGTCAAATCCTTTTGGAAAAGTTTTCTAGCCTCGCTGTCAATCGGTTTAAAAATATTTTGGTGATTCGACTTTGCTCACCACAAGCAAACCAAAAAGGCCAGCAATAACACTGGTTTTTTTGCGTAAACCGGTAAGTACATGGAGACGATAGTGACGGGCGGCAAATTCTGGTGAGGGAAATATGTAGTATTTACTTGTTTACCCTGAGCAGTACCGAAGCGCAGAATCTGAGTTTGGATTTTGATTTTAATTAAAAAAGGAAGCCAGTTGGCTTCCGATAAATATCAATTCGGATATTTATGAATTTCAATTATAACGACGTACGGTGCTGATTCAGTATCGTGATACCACAAGAAGGGTTTACGGTATCCCCTAAAAAATTCAACAGATTGTTGTTCACTCGGTTCAACTCCCGAGATGACAAAAAAAACATTACGATAAGTCTGAATACGCTCTTTTTCAAGAAGACCATCTTTCCCAACATAGGTTACTACATAATTCCAGGAATTAAGCTCTAGAATATGTACAACGGGCTTAAGCACTCGATATGGTTTTTCCTCAATGTAAAATTCTCTGTTATTCCATGTTTGATGAACTGATGAAAAAGCTAAAAGCAAAATTACTCCGAAAACACCGATTAACACGTAAGGTCGCTTCATTCCTGTGTATCCAATGGAGTCAATGAACTAAAGACATAGTATCTATAAGAAGTTGTTTTGTCAACGGGTTTTCCAAAATTTAGAGAAAAATTGAACAAGGCGCAAAGATTTGAATTTATTGAATAATCTGAGTTTAACCACCGCTTTTCGGTTCTAACCGAGGTAAAAGATTGGAGTTGACCGGGACGTATGGAAAACTCTTGTATGTCAGATTTACAGGGTTTTTCTCATGCCGGAGTTTCCATCGGGGCTATACTGATTATAGAATCCATCGAGGTTCTTGGTCTGTTGACAACAGTGATACACTTTTGATACACTTAAAGCATATTGGTAAAGTAATATAAAACCCATGTCTACAGCAAAACAAAGAATAAATATCAGCGTTTCAGATGAAATGAGGCGTGTTCTTACCATGCTTGCGAAGCGTGATCATGTACCCGCAGCTACGAAGGCTGCGCATCTTATTGCAACCGCGCTTGAAGTCGATGAAGATGTGGTCCTGAATGAACTTGCTGAAAAACGAGACCAAGAGAGGGTGCGTTTTACTTCGCATAAAAAGGCTTGGTCATAATGTTTGAAATTGTCTATCATCATCTCGTTGTCGAGGAAGATATCCCAAAACTTTCTTCGGTTTGGAAAAATAAAGTTAGACGTGCTATAGAAGAAAAGCTTGCAAATCGTCCAGAAGTGTATGGCAAGCCCCTTCGCCGATCTCTCAAGGGGTACCGAAAGCTCCGAGTAGGGGACTACCGTGTTATTTTTCGAATTGAAAACAATAAAGCCAAAATTTTTGTTATACAGCATCATTCGGTGGTATACGAAGCCGTAGAGAAGAGGGGATAAGGCACGTGCTTTAATCAAAAATCCCTGCTATTTTGGTAGGTTTTTTTGAACAGACTTTATGGAGACGATAGCGACAGGTGGAAAACTCTGGTGAGAGAAATATATCGTGTTTACTTGTTTACCCTGAGTAGTATTGAAGGGCAGAATTTGGATTTGGAATATTCGTTCATTTGACTAATGGCACCAAGCCATGCTACTGGTAATAACAGATGTTTTAAAATATCAATCAAGGGGGGCGAAATGAGTTTTCGAAAAATCTTTGTGCTAGCCCTGCTTAGTCTTACTATATTATTTCCCGGGGCTGTTTTTGCAGGAAATGACCCGCAGGGTATTCATTTTATTTTTACTGTTATTGATAATAAAACCGGACAAGATGTTGCACTTATCGGTTGGGCAGATCTTTCTTTGCTCGATAGTAAGAAAAAAGCATGGTTCTGCGAAGGCCTTCCAGATCCTCTAAAAGATAGATACGTTTATAAAGTATCGGTGAGTCAATATCTTTTTGATTCAGATGGTTTTATGTTGCGCGCTGGTCAAATGGATAAGGGAAAGTATGAATTTACTACAGGCGCTAATATATATTTTTTGAGATTGAGCAAGGTCGCACCCTTTTCTGCAAAAGAAATTGTGAACATCTCTTCTCGTCAGGGAGTAGCACCGTTCACTTTTTCTGCGATATATCCTACGGTAGCAGATCACTTTGTAGATTACGGGACAAAGGTTCCCGGTCTTACGATCAAAAATTTGATTTGCACACTAAGAACCAAATAAACAAAAAATATAGCGGCAGCATTTCTGCCGTTTTTTATTTTTGAGTTTTCCAATCCCGCCATCTGTGTCCAAAACACTGATTTCAGTCCCTCAATTCAGCTCCCGTTCGAGGGCCTGAACGGCCCCTCGGGGCTAGTCGAATGACGGGATAAATAAACAAAAAAACAGCTAAATGCGAGCTGTTTTTTATAAAGAAGCTACGGTTTGTGGTGCACGGCTACGGAAAATGTTTATAAATATCTTTCCGGTTTTTTACCCTCATACATTCGATTTTGCTTTCTCCTGACAATTTGAAACCAATACGGTAATCACCGAGTCTTATGCGATAATAGCCGGGGAACCCCTTTATGGGTTTAAGATTGTAATTCTTAAGATCGCGGATACTGCGAAGCTTGGGAAAAGCTTCTGTACAAAGAGAATGAACTTCCCTCTGTATATCAGAGGGAAGTTTTTTAAAATCCTTAATAAATGTTGGTTTGAAAAATACGTTCATTCGACAAGAAGTTTTTTCGCGCCCTTAAGCGCAATACTTTTTTCTTTTTCGGCATTTTTCATGAGTCGGCCCAAATATTTGTCTTCGATTAACTCTATTAAATCATCTAAAATTTCCGCCTTTGCTTTCAGGTGTTCTAATTCTGATTTTTCTCGTATTCCTTGCTTTTCTTTGGTTATCGTATTCATGTCTTTAATAGTACCACTTTGTTTATTTTTTGCAAACAAATGGAAAAAGCCGTTCGACATGGTTGCCAAACGGCCTATTCCTCAAAAAGGTGGTGGAGATGATAGAGACAGATGGAAAACCTTAGTTCGGCAAATTTACTTGAGCATGAGACCGACCCAAGAATTTTGGTATGGAATAGCCAATGCTACTTGAGACCATAAATGAAATAAATACGGAGATCCCGCTCAACACACCCTCCCACGCATTGAACGTGACAGCAACGCCTAAAAATACCCCTATTGGGGGAATGAGTAAATACATTTTTGGTTGACTAATGAAATAAACTGCAAGTCCGATAATCAAGAAGTAAAGTCCTTCTGCAATAAGTGAACCAAGGATTGGGCCGAAGTAGGGAGATATTATTCTACCAATCTGAAAAATTGGGTTATAGAAAATATTTATGAATACAGGAAAAAGACCGATGGCCGATCCTGTTATAATTGCAATGATATTTCTTTTGGTCATGCATCTATTATGGTTAAAGCTCTCTTATTTACAAACGAGTTTTCCAATCCCGCCGCCTCTCTCCAAAACACCAACTTCGGCAAACTAAAAAACAACTAGAGATTAGCTGTTTTTCAATGAAAATTCGTGATGAGTTTTCAATTGTGGAGTTGACCGGGACGTATGGAAAACTCTTATCGAACAAATATATCGTGTTTGCTTACAAAATCTGGATTTGGAATTTTTGTTTGTCTAATCTCTTAAAATCTTTACGAACTCATCACTGCCTATTTTTAGGTCATCAATAATTCCTTTTAGCGTTTTCTTCCCAATATCTTTACCACCATGGATCGGAATTGTTACTCGTCGACCATCAGAATGTTTAAATTGAGCATGGCTTCCAACTTGGTGGTGTTTGAAAAATCCGAGTTTTTCGATAACCCGGATTAATTCTTTAGCTTTGAGAATCGGAAGTTCGCTCATATACGGCTTAAGAACGGGTGCCGGTAAGCAGTTCTTTGTCAGAAAACGACTGAATCAGTTCAAGTGCGTCCTCTTCTTTTGGTACCGTTAAGTTGTCTTTCAGCATTCCTTGAATGTGGCAGCGGATTGCTTCTCTGAGATTTTTTTTCACTTCATTAATTGTTTTGCCATACGTATGGAGACCAGCAAGCAACGGGACAAAACCATGGTATCCGGATGACTCATCCGGTTCAATTATTACACGAAATGTATAAGGATTTTTAGCCATATTTTCATGTTAGCAAATTTTTATCCCCAAGTCAACCAAATGGAAAAAGCCGTGCGCCTGGTAGCTAAATGGCCTATTCCTCAATCGTGTGGTCATTATACCAAAAAGTTCGGACTTACTTCCAGCAAAATCCCAATGACGAATGAATCGCCCCACCACCGCTCGCTCCGCTCGCGTGTCCCGCAAAAAATGTTCTCCGCTTTTCTGATTTTGTGCGCGACCGATTTTTCTTCTAAAAGGAAAAGAAAACTTTTTTGTGTTGCTCTGCTCTGACGAGCATGGCGGCGGGGACGGCCTCTGTCTTTCGCTCGGGCGTGGCGGAATTCCTCCCCACTTTTGGACAAATCAGTTTCCTTTTCGTTCAATGCGCCGTGGGATTCTGCCACGTCCCGCCTTGCGGGACGCGCTACTGCCGAGCGGCGAAGCCGCGAGGCAATCTCTCTCCCAAAACGCGAAAGTTCTATCTGGTGGAGACGATAGAGACAGATGGAAAACTCTTGTCGGTCAGATTTACAAGGTTTTTCTCATGCCGGAGGTTCAGCTAATAAATTTTTGATAAAAAAGAACCCCGCCGGTGTTTTGGCGGGGACCTGCTTTTACCTGCGGGTGGAAGGGTTAGAGCGGGATGTCATGTTCGCTTGAGTTTCCCGTGCTCATGTGGTTGATGAGGTCATCTGACTGTACGTCATCACCGATTCGATCTTTGCTCCGACGGGCCATGATGATGTCCATCATCTCGGCGACTATTGTCGCACACGCGAAATCGTAGAGGATTTCCATGCCGCCTCTGTCGAGTGACGGCCATGGATTGACGTCCTTGATGGACATCTTCCTTGATCCCGGCTTTACCGGCTTTGCCGAGGCGATGATACGGCCGAGCGTCTCGGGTCGCATCTTCCGGAGCAGGTACTTCATGGCGAACTCGTTTCTCACATAGAGGTCGTGAGAGGTCTCGCCATCGCTCAGCCCCACTGCCTTGATGCCGAGTTTACTCATTGTGGTCAGGGCCAGGTTGCGAAGGTATGTGTTGTCTCCCATGTTTTTCTCCTTGCCTTTCGGCAGATTCCCGCCGTGTCGACGCGACTTGCGATCTGGGAGAATCGCACTGGAACACTCCATGTGTTCCTTGGCGGGGTTAACCTGAGTATTCAGATCAACATTTATATTATAACATATTATATAAAATAAAGCAAGGTTTGCAAAAATCTTACAATTTTGAGCAAAAATTCTAGGTAATTAGTTGGATTCGTAACTACGCATGATAGAATATCAGCATGGTTACAAGACGAAATAACGTTTTTGGGTGCGCGGCCAACTTTTTGAGGGGAAAAAAGTGCGTGTGGTGCGGTTCATACAAGGTTACGAGGACCGCCCGGGGATATGTGAAATGCCGGTTGTGTCAGTTGTCCTATGAATTGCCTTTCTATCTCCGGCTCCGGTATAGTCTTTACTGCGCCACACCACCAATCCCTACAATGATAGTATTTGAATCTCTTTTTTGCCGTCATTGCCTTCCAAAACGCCGATGTGACGAACAAACGCCGACTCATGACTTCAATGGTGGAAAACTTTTCACTTCATCAAAAAAACCTCACCGTTGCATGGAAAAAGCCGTTCGACATGGTTGCCAAACGGCCTATTCCTCAAAAAGGTGGAGCACTGTGAAGGACGGTAGAACTATGTTTGAGGAAGAAAATCGGTATATTTATATGCCAGACCTGAGCTTGGTGGCATAATTTGTAACATCCGACAATAATCTAACTTAGGAAAGGCACAAAACAGTTAAAATCCATTAATTTTCTCCTGCTCGCAGCAACCTCTTTTCTTTCGTTCGCCCTTGGAGAGCGAACGCCAAAAATCCCAATGCTTTTTACTGTAGCCAGATTGCTTCATAACAGAATCTCTCATAGTGCCTGGTGTCAGCTGAACTCTTCTAACCGGAAACCCCACTTGGCCATCTTCGCCGTTAGGCTTTTTTCCTCTCCATAGAGCATCATCCCCATCCATATTTATAAAGATAAAGTCGTGAGATTTAAGAAAGCCCTCCGCAAGTGAGGGCTCCCAAGTTCCGACATTATAGTGAGGTAGCTTTTTAGTCATTACGCAGTAATACTAGCCCGTCGTTCTTTAATCCTTTGCTCCCAGACGATTGCTCTCACTATCTTTTCCCATTTCTCTTTCAGTTGCTGTGCCTTTTCTTGTTCTATAAGAAGTTTAAATCTCTCAACATACTGTTTGGGAAGTTTTTGATTAAGAAGTTTGTCATCTAATCCATTTTTTTGAATAGAATCAATATATCTTGCTGCAAGTTTGTTTATTTGTTGTCGCAGTTTGAAAAAATCATTACCTTCTCGTATCAAAGATAACTCTAAACAAACCGCAGTATACCAACCCTTCTTTTTTGAAGGGTAAATCATAAAGTGAATAAGCCAATCCTTTTTGCTATTTTTAGAAGAGATCCTCATGTGTTTAGCAGTTATTGTAAACCACAGCAATATTAGTACCACAAATATGTTTCGAATGTCAAGCCATGCAAATTATGGCATATACTTATAATAGCATACACGAAAATATTGACAACAGAGAATTTGGTGCTACCGGTGCCACCAGAGGAAGAACTGGCCGATTTTGCGCAAAATATAGCCAAAAAATAGAAGGGAGAGCCCTGCGCCAAAATATGCACCATTCATACCACTCTTTGGATCAGCTTGTCCAAACATTAGGAAGCCACCCAACATCATCAAAGTCGCAAGAATTACGAGAGTCTTCCCTCCCTTCCCGGAACCCGAGGATGATGAACCGCCACTTAGCAAAAAACCGAGGAATAGAACTATGACCCCGCCAACGATATTTTGAAGTAGATTTTGATTAAAAAAATCAGCCATACGATTGGCTTCTAAGGTATCACAAAGGAAGCGTGGCAGACAACCCCACCCCACTATTTCTATATCTCCAAGCGGGTCCAGTTGGTACAATCGCCATCTTGCGCTTTTTTGCCTTCGCCCTCGTGGCATTGAGGATGAAGAATAGAAACAAAAACACCGCTTTTAAGCGGTGTTTTTGTTGTGCTTGCCTTCAGTTTAGGAAATCCTTAACTGAACGGGGCTTTCGCCCACAAGCACAGTAGCATTGTAGCACTAGAAGAAATTAAAAGTCAATGAAACCAATTTATCCACAGAGGAAGATAAAAGATTAGTGCTAAGAATGGTATTCTCCCAGCATCTCATCTACAACAAAAACAGCGGGTTTGAAACCGCTGCTTTGTCGCTTCCCATAACGCTTTTTCAGCATTCTGGTGAGCCTAACTCACGTCTGGGTGTGGGCATATTGGCGTGGCACCCGGACAGATTGGCGAGAAACAGCGTGGACGGCGGGCGCGTCATCTATCTCGTGGATACCGAAAAAATTGTTTCTTTGCGCTTTCCGACATTTTGGTTTGAGCCAACTCCGCAAGGGAAATTCATGTTGCAAGTGGCGTTCGGACAATCCAAGTATTACTCCGACAATCTCGTTGAGAATATCAATCGCGGTATCCGCCAAAAACTCCGTAGAGGCGAATGGCTAACGCTCGCGCCCTTTGGCTATGTGAATAATCCCAAAACTCGCACCATTGAACCGCACCCCACGAAATCAAAAATTGTGATGCGAGCGTTTGAGGAATTCGCCAAAGGAACGCATACACTTAAATCTCTTTCGGAGTTTTTGGCGGAACTCGGTATTGAAACTCGGCACCGAACGCCACTTGCCAAAGCGTCCGTCCACCGGATGCTCACCAACAGAGCATATCTTGGCTTTGTGGCGCACAAAGGTGAATATTTTGACGGACGCTTTGAGCCAATTCTTTCCCTCGCAACCTTTGAAGCCGTGCAAGAAATCTTGAAACGGAAAGCGAAACCTCGCAAATCCAAACAGAGACACAATTTCCCTTTTACCGGACTACTCACTTGCGGACAATGTGGGAGCGCGATCACGGCGCAATTCGCGCACGGCAACGGCGGCACATATCGCTACTATCGTTGCACCAAGAAAAAGGGAAATTGTAGTCAAAAGTATTTGCGAGAGGATTTGCTCGTTTCGCAACTAAAGGCACGGCTTCAAAGCGTTGCACTTTGCGATGAGTGGACAAAGAAAATGTTAGTGAAAGTTACAGAGTGGGAAAAAGAAAATATCCACTTATCGCAAAAATTCGTCCAAAATCTTGAAACGGAACAAAGCGAAGTTTCCGCAAAACTAGATAAACTCGTTTCCTCGTACATTGACGGCGACGTACCAAAAGAAAGTTATCTCGCCAAAAAAGAGGAGCTGATGATGCGGAAACTCGCTTTGACCACCCAAAAAGAAGATTTTGGACGAACAGGAAAGAATTGGATTGAACCCTTGCGGAGTTTGATTTTAGACATACAGAAAGCCGAAAAACTGTCGCAAGGCGACAGTTTCGGAGAAATAAAGGCATTTGTCCAAAAAGTTGGAACGAACCATCAACTTTTGGACAAATCAGTTTCCTTTTCGTTCAATGCGCTGTGGGATTATGTGGCTTTGCGCCTTGCGCAAAGCCATCAAGCCGAGCCGCAAAGCGGCGAGGCAACATCAGCGAAAAAGTTGAAAAGTTTTGAATGGTGGAGGTGACCGGAGTTGAACCGGTGTGTAGAACATATGACACCAGGAACGATACAAGCCTAGCTAAGCTCATTTGAAAAGTGTCAAGCTAAAAACTTAGCAGAATACTTAACACTTTTTCCGAAAGTTTGTCGTCAGGCGCTTCGGTGGCGCGTGACCAAGCTTAGGTGTATAACACCGCTTTTCCGACCGACTAAGCATCAGCCGGGGCGATGGCCCCGGTCATAAAGACCGGAACTGGTGGCTCAAGCCGTTAGGCAAGAGCCGGTGCGAATGCATATCCACCTCCGAAAATGGAAGTGAACGCGTTCTTCACCTTTGAAGATAAGTTTGCACTTATTTTTCGCAAAGATTATTTTCGGAAGTTACTCTGCGTCTTCCGCTTGATTCCCGATGTGTTAATGATCTATCGAGGCCCAACACCCCCTCAAATTTTTCAAAACGAAAATTTGAAAAATTTGAGTGAGCGAGGCGGCTGTGTTTGAAAATTAGAAATTGAAAAGTGTGGAACTTTTAGCATTTCAATCCTCTGTCTATTTCTCTCTTCGTCTCCCGCTCTTTTATCGTTTCCCGCTTGTCATGTTTTTTCTTATGGCGGCAAACTCCGAATTCAAGTTTAATCTTTATGCCTTTATTATACACCCGAAGCGGCACTAATGTCAAGCCTTTTTGCGCCGATTTTCCGATGAGTTCGCGAATTTCTGATTTATGCAATAGAAGTTTTCTTGTTCTGTCCTGCTCGTAACCGCCAGGAGTATTTTTTGCCTGATACGGAGGAATAGAGGCGCCGAGCAAAAAAGCTTCGCTCCCGCGGATAACGACGAACGAGCCCGAAAGATTCATTCTGCCGGAGCGCACCGCCTTCACTTCGTGCCCGAGCAACTCCAAACCGGCCTCGTAAAGTTCGAGTATTTCATAATCGAAATATGCGCGTTTGTTGGTGGCCATCGGCTGCATATGATAAGAGTATCCCAGAATATTGCATTTTTGAAGAGGGAACAAGAGGCGATGAATGGAATAGAAAAATGCTTGAAATCATGAAAAAAATGTGATAGTGTACGCCCACTGTTGTTCCTTTAAAAAAGAGGCATTGCTCATGTGCGGAATCATCGGAGCTATTTCCGAGAACGGCGGAGTCGCGCAGGATATTTATCCCGGGCTTTGGTCGCTTCAGCACCGCGGGAAAGAAAGTGCCGGCATTATTACATATGACGGGCAAAAGTATCACAAAAAGAAAGACATGGGAACGGTAGAAGTTGTTTTCGGGAATGACGCCCTCTTGGGCCTTGCGGGAGGTGCCGGCATTGGGCATGTGCGCTATTCAACGACGGGGCCGAACTCGGCCGAAAATATCCAGCCGGTTGAGGGCTCGTTCCGGAGCATTCCGTTTTGGATAGGACATAACGGCAACTTTACGAACACCGAAGAACTTCGCGCCGAGTGCGAGAGTAAAGGATATTACTTCAAAACAACAACCGACACTGAAGTTCTTGCGGCCCTCATTTTCCTTCATGGGCTTGGAGGACAAAAAAGTTTTGAATATGCCCTGAAGCTTTCTCTCAAAAAGATCGAGGGAACATACTCCATTGTCGTGCTCTATAAAAACACAGTGTACGGCGTTGTGGACCCGACTGCAAACAGGCCGCTTGTGTATGGGGAGGGAAGGGGTCTCCGGGTTCTTGCGTCGGAGTCGGCCGCGTGCGACGTTCTTGGAATAAAATATCTTCGCGATGTAGGCCCCTGCGAGCTCATTATTTTACAAACGACGCCCACCTATCTTCAAAGGGACCACATAGGCGATCATGCTGACGACTCTTCTCTTAAACAAAAATTCTGCATTTTTGAATATGTTTACTTTTTGCGTCCCGACAGCAAATTTGACGGAAGAAGGGCTCAATCTACCCGGGAAGAAATGGGCAAGCGGCTTTGGAAAGAATCGCCCGTTTCGGCGGATATCGTCGTACCGATTCCGGACTCCGGAAACTTTGCCGCCTCCGGTCTTGCCACGGAAGCAGGGCTCCCTTTTGTTATGGCATTCTTTCGGTCGCACTATGTCGGGCGCACGTTCATCGAGCCCATTCAGGAACGGCGTGAAAAGGGCCTTCGGATAAAACTCAATATTATTCCCGAGCTTGTTGCCGGAAAACGGGTTGTCATTGTTGATGACTCCATCGTTCGTTCTACCGTTATAAAAAAAGTCATCGCGATGCTTCGCGAAGCGGGAGCGAAAGAAATTCATGTTCGAATCAGTTCTCCTTCTTATACTCATCCGTGCCATTACGGCATTGATACCTATCGGGTAAAGAACGAACTCATTGCCAAACGCCACGGAGGCAATAGTGAAGCCATTCGAGAAGAAATTGGCGCGGATTCGCTTCACCATCTAAGCCTTGAAGGACTTAAGGAATCAGTGTGGGTTTCGCGCGACAAAACAGTCTCTCGTTTTGGAAAGGAACAGATGTGCGATGCATGTTTTTCGGGAACATATCATATTCCAATCAAAGAAAGGAAGTAATGATAAAAATTACACCTGCTCCGATAGCCATCGGGACGGGTTTTTTGTTTGCACAAAAACTTGACTTAATGATATCCTCATGGTACATTTTTTTTATGTTCTTTTAAGGTGGAGAGACTTCGTGGCAGAAGTTTTGTGTATAGAACCGAGTGATCGCGATATAAAACTTCAGGCAATTAAGGACTATGTCTGGCGCGAGCGGATGCGGAGTGATATCACAATTCTTGGATATACCTATCGGTTCGAACTTGGATGTTGGGGGTGTGGAGAATTTTTTAACCTTGTTGAGTGCCAGCTTTTATCTACAAAAGAAGGATACGGCGGTTGGCAGGAGCTCAAACACGATGGCATACTCGACGGGGTGTATGAATATGTAACGAAAGGGAGGCGCGGTTAGCTTCTCTTATAAAGCGGCATTTTGCCGTTTTTTTCTTTTGCCTTATTCCCATTTTTTCGATAGAGTAAAGATATGATACGCGAAGACATACGAAAAATCGTGCGGAATGCGGCCGAAAAAAAATTCGGCAATATTGGCGAGCCTGTTTTTACGGTTGAGGTTCCGGAAAATTCCGAACACGGCGACTACTCGACAAACATCGCGATGGCTCTTGCACGTACCATCAAAAAAAATCCGCTTGAAATTGCAGCGTTATTGACGGAAAGCTTAAAGGCTGAAAAGTTATTTTCCTCGGTCGCGGCTGCACCTCCCGGATTTATTAATTTCCGGCTGAATGAGGTAAATCTACTTTCTGAAATTCAAAAAAAGCTCAAAAACAAAAAAGCGTTCGGAAAAACTAATGTAGGCAAAGGCAAAACAGTTCTTGTCGAATACTTCCAGTTAAACATCGCAAAGCGCCCTCATGTGGGGCATCTTCGCTCTGCCGTTATTGGAGACGCCTTAAAACGGGTGCTTCTTTTGTCCGGATACAAAGCCGTTTCAGACACGCACGTGGGGGACTGGGGAACGCAGTTTGGGATTTTGCTTCTTGGCTTCAAAGAGGCCGGAATGTCCGTCAAAGACAAAAAAGTTTTGGCCGATCCATTTGGAGTACTTGAAGAGCTCTATATTAAGGAAAATGAAAAGATAGAAGCCGATTCGGACAGACGTGAGAAAGCAAAACTTGAGTTCGCAAAGCTAGAAAAAGGAGACAGAGAAAACAGAAAAATCTGGAAATGGATGGTTGATATTTCGATGAAGAATCTTGAAACATCAGCGCACCATCTCGGGCTTTTGAAGTTTGACGAACACAAAGGCGAAAGTTCATACGAAAAAGATATGCCAGGAATTGTGGCTCTCGCGTTTACAAAAAGGGTTGCTATAAAGAAAGACGGCGCTGCGATCGTTGACCTTTCGGACGAAAAACTTGACGAGGCGGTGCTTGTAAAGTCCGACGGAGCCTCAACATACCTTCTGCGCGACCTTGCGACAATTCAATACCGCGAAAAAAAGAAATATTTTAAAAACTTATATGTGGTTGATGTGCGCCAACAGCACCATTTTAGACAAGTTCATTTCGTTGCCGCGAGCCTCGGATTTAATTTTGAAGGAGAATCCCGCCTTGTTGAATTCGGCGCAATGACGCTTCCGGAAGGGAAAATGAGCACGCGCAAAGGCAACATTATTTCGCTTGAAAGTCTTTTGAAAGAGGCGGGCGAGCGGGCGCTCAAGGTCATTAAAGAAAAAAATCCGGAATTGAAAAATATGGGGAGCGTTGCCGGAGCGGTCGGGCTTGGAGCCATAAAATATTTTGATCTTTCGCGAAACCGTAAATCCGATATTGTATTTCGTTGGGAAGACGCACTTGCGTTTGAAGGAAATACCGGGCCGTATTTGCAATATACCCACGCGCGCCTTAAAAGCATTCTTAGGAAAGCGAAAAAAACGGTGAAGCTTCCTAAAAATATTCCGGTGTTGAGCGACTTAGAACACGAAATTCTTTCGCGTATTCTTTCGTTTGAAGAAGCTATCGAAGACTCTCTTGCGTCATATGCTCCGAACATTCTTGCGAACTACCTTCACTCGCTTGCCCAAAACGTGAATGAGTTTTATCATTCACACCCCGTTTTGAATGAACCGGATGAGGGCAAGAAAGCAGTTCGTCTGATGCTCGTTGAATCGTCTACAACCGCCTTAAAGCAAGGGCTTTGGTGTTTGGGGATTGTGGCGCCGGAAGAAATGTAGTCTCGCTCGGAATAGGACAAATTTTTAACGCCTATATTTTATATTCTGTATTGACCCCACCGCCAGCCCGATTAAAAATTTGTCCTATTTCTCGCTTATGGCTTACTGAAGGAAATAAATTTTTTCTCGCGCCTTTATTGCATATTCGGTATTGACTCCACAGCCCTTTTGCCCCTCACAAAAGCCCAGAGTTGTCCCCCTGATAACTCGTCGCGTTACGACCCCGACGAGAAAAAATTTTACAGTTTCGCTCGGAATAGGACAAATTTTTAACGCCTTTGTTATAAATTTCGAGGAGGCTATTCATGGCTTCCTCTTTTTGTTATGATAGGGAAAGTTCTTCACATATCAGAGGTTTCATATGCTAAAAGCCCCTGTTTTTCGTTTGTTACTAGGAACGGTGCTCATGGTATTTGTGCTCTCTTTTTTAGGAGTAACTTCCTATGTGTATTATGAGCCGCCAAAAGACGAATACACCGAATACGAGGAACTTGTCTATGAGATGCTCTCGCCTCAGGGAGATTCGTCAGTTCCTGACTATCGCGACCTGTACCTTAAAAAGATCGCCAAGTACGAAGCGTTCATAAAAAAATATCCGAAGTCTCCCCTGGTGTCGGAAGCAAAACTCCGCATCGCGGAGCTCTACCGCGACGTTGACCGCGCGGAAATTTATACCTATCGCAAAGAAATGTTTGACTGTGTCACGAGGGCAAATTTTGACGTAGCAACGGAAGAGTTCTGCATTGCAGATTTCTACCGCCGCTCCGGAAATCCGCGTGACCCGCTGTATTTCGCAAAGGCGCAAAAACTTCTTGAAGAAATTGTCCGCGACTACGGACACAACCAGCGCTACGCGCTCACTGACCCAGGCCAGGGCCGTTTCGAATATATCAACGAAGACGCGGGAGGATACGCGTTATACCTTCTTTCACAGGGGAAATCTCCCGAAGAAAAACTCAAAAATTATAGAAAAATTTTAAAAGAATACCGCGTACGGCCGGAATTCAAAAAGGTCGTTGAAGATTACGTGAGAAACTACGGAAAATAAACGCTCCGATGAGCATCGGAGCGTTTTTTGTTTGCCGCTTGTATATAAGCCGGAACGGTGTTAGTCTTGAGTCAGTTCTTGCGAATGAGGAGTGCGCCATGAACGTGTCAGATGTTCTCTTTTATCTCGGAGGAGTGTCTTTGGGAGCCGCTCCGTGGGTTCAGGTGGTGCGGATATTCCGTCTAAGGCGCGCGGATACGATGTCGCTTGCGGCCCTTGCGGGCATTGTGCTTGGACTTTTAGCAAACGAAATTGCGGCAGTTCTTATTGGCCAAAGAAGCCTTTTGATAGCAAACAGCGTTTCTCTTGTCGGATGGACTATTGTTCTTTTTCAAAAGATATATTTTGATATGCTCATCCGGCGGTAATTCCGCCGATTTTTATTGCCAAAACATTCTTCGGTCGTTTGATTTTAAGCGGTAAAGTGATATTATATGAAGCATGCCGGACGATTCAAAACAACTAAACCTGCCCAAGCGCGAGGAAGAGGTGCTCAAGCTATGGGAGACAGAGGGCACATTTGAGAGGAGCCTTGAGAAAACGAAAAAAGGAAAGCTTTTTACGTTCTTCGAAGGGCCTCCAACAGCAAATGCCGCTCCAGGCATCCACCACCTTGAATCGCGCGCCTTTAAGGACATTATTCCTCGCTATAAAACTATGCGCGGTTTTTTTGTTCCAAGAAAAGCAGGCTGGGACACGCACGGGCTTCCGGTCGAAATTCAGGTTGAAAAAGCCCTCGGCCTCAAGACAAAAAAAGATATTGAAGCATACGGTATCGCGGCATTCAACGAAAAATGCCGGGAGTCCGTGTGGCAATTCAAAGAAGCATGGGAAAAATCAACCAAGCGAATCGGATTTTGGCTTGACCTTAAACAACCATATATAACTTACCAATCGGAATATATGGAAAGCCTATGGTGGATAATCAAAGAGATATGGAAAAAAGGACTATTGTATCAGGACTTCAAGGTAATTCCGTGGTGCTCCCGGTGCGGTACGGGGCTTTCAACGCATGAGCTGGGACAGCCCGGAGCGTATCGTTCGGTCAAAGAAAATTCCGTTTTTGTGAAGTTAAAAATAATGACCACGGGGCACACGAACGAATATCTGCTCGTGTGGACGACGACACCGTGGACGCTTTCCGCGAACGTTGCGGTCGCGGTCAATCCAAAAATAGATTACACAAAATTCAAGATTGGGGGCGAATACGTTTGGTCTGCCACACCGCCTCCGTACGGGCAGGGGGAGGAGATTGGGGTAATTGAAAAAGTTTCGGGGAGGTCTCTCCTTGGAATAATCTACGAACCGCTTTACCGGATTCCGAAAGAATATTCTCTCGGCGGCACTACCGAATACTCCGTTATCGGAGGAGATTTTGTTTCGACGGAAGACGGAACGGGCATGGTGCACATAGCGCCTGCGTTTGGGGATGAAGATATGATTGCGGCAAAAAAAACATGGGGAGAAAAGTATCCGATATTCCATACCGTCAACCTCGACGGTACGATGAAGCGTGGCCTTGTTGGAGAAGGAAAATTCGCAAAAGATGCTGATGCTGAAATTGTGGAAGAACTTAAAAAGAGAGGGGTGGTGTACAAGGTAAAACCGTTCGAACATGATTATCCGTTTTGCTGGAGGTGTGGGACCGCCCTTCTCTATTTTGCAAAAAACGCCTGGTGGATAAAAATGTCGGGCTTCAAGGAAAAACTTCTTCAAAACAACGCGACAATCAACTGGGTTCCGGAACACATTAAAGAAGGGCGGTTCGGAGAATTCTTGCGAGAAGTGCGCGACTGGGCTTTTTCTCGCGACCGGTTTTGGGGAACTCCGCTTCCTGTGTGGCAATGCGAAGGATGCGGATATCAAGACATCATAGGCTCTTTTGGCGAACTTGATGCGAAAAGCGGGGGCGCTAAGAACAAATATTTGGTCATGCGGCACGGAGAATCAGAGTCAAATATACAAAATATCTGTGGGGCCAAGGATGGCTATTCGCTGACGCTCAAGGGCAGAACAGAAGTTGAAAAAGCGATTCGAATTCTGAAGAAGGAAAACATTGATGCCATTTTTGCTTCTCCGATAACCCGAACCAAAGAAACCGCAGAGATTGTGGGAGAATTCCTCGGAAAGACAATTCGCTACGACGCGCGGCTTCGCGAGATTAACGTCGGAGACTTCGAAGGGCGGCTTGATCACCTGTATCATAGTTACTTTTCTTCGCATATCGAAAAATTCACCAAACGCCCCCCGAACGGAGAAACGTTAAGTGATCTTCGCAGACGCATGATGGATTTTATTGAAGAAATCGAAAAAAAATTTTCAGGCAAAAAAATTCTTATCGTGAGCCATGAATATCCGATTTGGATGCTTGCAAGCGGCTCTCTCGGCTGGTCGAATGAAGCGACCATTACCGCGCACACCGGCACGAGGGCCGATGATTTCATTGATTTTGCCGAGGTACAAGAGCTTTTGTACAAAAAATTACCGCGGGATAATACCGGCGCGGTCAACGTCCATCGGCCGTATAGTGATGAGTTTCGTTTGCCATGCCCGAAATGCAAAAAGTCGATGAAGCGCGTTTCAGAAGTCGTTGATGTGTGGTTTGACTCCGGGGCAATGCCGTTTGCACAGTCGCATTTTCCGTTTGCTTTCGAAAAAGGCTCAAAACCAAAAGAAAAACTTTTATTTCCTGCGGAATATATTTCCGAGGCGGTTGACCAGACGCGCGGGTGGTTTTATACGCTTCTTGCCGTCTCCACACTCCTTGGAAAAGGGGCGCCTTATAAAAATGTTGTTTCTTTGGGGCATGTTCTCGATAAAAATGGACAGAAAATGTCGAAGTCAAAAGAGAATGTCGTGCGCCCGGACGAAATGATACAAAAATACGGAGCCGACACAATCCGGTGGTATTTCTATTCCATCAACGCTCCGGGCGAGCCGAAGAAATTCGACGAGAAGGATCTGCAAAACAAACTCCGTGGATTTTTAGGGACACTCTGGAATAGTTTCATTCTTTTCGAAACATATGTTTCGAAAACAAAACCCTCAGCGTCGAGCAAAAATATTCTTGACCGGTGGATAGTTGCGCGAACAAACGAGCTTGTTTCAACTGTTTCAAAAGGCCTGGATACTTACGATATTACGGGAGCCGCGCGCGCGATAGAAGAGTTCACGATAGGCGATTTTTCAAACTGGTATTTGCGGCGTTCCCGAAGGCGTTTCCAGAAGTCTAAAAGCGCCGTCGAAAAAAAAGCAGCTACCGAAACAACCGCGTATGTTCTTCTTACTCTTGCAAAACTTACCGCTCCATTCATGCCCTTTGTGGCGGAAATTTTATGGCAGGGATTAAGAAAACACTGCGGATTCAAAGAAAAATCCGTGCATCTTTCCGGGTGGCCAAAGACGGAGTTAAGAGTTAAGAATGAAGAATTAAGAATTATTAAGGAGATGAAAATGGTGCGTGGGGTGGTTGCGGAAGCGCTGAAACTTCGGGCGAGTGTCGGAATAAAGGTGAGACAGCCTCTCGCTTCACTTCAATTCCCAATTTCCAAACTCAAATTTCAAAACACGAAAGAACTTTTCAGCCTAATAAGAGAAGAAGTAAATGTAAAAGAAGTTATTGACGGAAAAGAATTGAAACTCGATACCGTGATAACTCCCGAACTGAAAGAAGAAGGGGTTGCCAGGGAGGTTATACGAAACCTTCAGGAGATGAGAAAAGATCTTGGGCTTGAGCCGAAAAACAAGATTCGCGCGCAGTTTTCATCTTCTTCGGAGCTTGAAGAGCTACTCTCGCGGCGGGAAAAGTTCATCAAAGAAGAGGCCGGAGCTACCCTCCTGGTTTTCGGCGGAAAAAAAGTATTTAAAGGAGAACACGAAGTTTTGGTAGACGGCGTGACACTTTGGATTGGGATTAGCCGGCAGTAAACGCTAATAAATGAGCGCGGAAGTTAGTTTTACAAGGAAGTATTTAAAAAAGAGGAAAGCGGATAAATCCGCTTTTTTCTTTTGTATAAAAATGCGATAATATGGATATGCATTTTACCGACGGCATCATTTTAAAAAAAGACCAATACCGCGAAGCGGATTTCCTTATTACTGTTCTTACGAAAGATTTTGGAAAAATCCGGCTTGCGGCTCGTGGCGTTAGGAAGCAGGAGGCAAAACTTCGCGGGCATATTGAGGTTCTCATGCGTTCTTTTTTCGGGTTTGTTCTCACAAAAAGCGGGTACCGGCTAACCTCTGCCGATATGAAGGAATGCTATCCGAACATTCGTTCGCACCCCGAGCTCATGCGCGCGACATACTCTGTTTTCCGGCTGATTGATGCAAACACGTTTGAGGAGAGAGAAGACCCCCGCCTTTTTGAAATAACGTTGGCATTTCTTTTGGAGATGGAACGCGGGGACGACGTAACTCCCGAGGCTCTCAATGCCTGTTTATACCGCTTTTATGCCTTGTTTCTTGATATTTCAGGGCTTCTTCCGGACCCCACCCCTCTTGAGACATCCGCTATCGACGCGATACTCGCAACACACCTTGGATTTAAAACGGAAACACTTCTGATATAATAGAAGGAGCAAGTTTGGATACTCATATGCCAGAAAAAATAAACGAACTTAAAGAAAAACTATACTCACGCGAAGGTCCGGGAGAACGCAAACCCGCAGACGAATTGCACGAGGTACATCGTTCACGCGAGGAAAAGGCAAAAACGCGGTGGGAAGAAGAGGGCGCGAGCCTTCCCGGGAAAATTCTTCAGCGGGAAGAAGCGGAAGCCAAACCGAAGCGTTCAAAACTTTTCATCGCGGTCATGGTGGTATCCCTCATTTTGCTTTTGGGAGCGGGCAGTTTTATTTTTTATAGTCTCTACTACAAAAAGAGCGGAGTTTCGCTTGAACTCATCGGAAAAGATACGGTGGAGGCCGGAGACGCGGAGGTGTGGGTTGTTATCGTCCGGAACGAAGGAGACATCCCGCTGATAAAAAACGAACTCACATTTGCCTATCCAAAAGGAGCTATTCCTCTCGCGGGGGGGGCGACAGATCCGTCCGTTCTTCATCCAAAGATATTGATAGATTCAATACAGCCTCGCGAAGAAAAGAGGTTTGAATTTACCGCGCGCCTTTTCGGAAGTGCCGACGAGAAAAAAATAGCCGACGCTGGCCTCATCTATCGTCCCGAAAATGTTTCTTCGCGCCTCACAAAACGGGCAAGCTTTAAAACTTCCATTTCACGGGTTCCGTTCGCTATCGCATATACTGTTTCCCCGGAAATTGTTGGAGGACAAGCTGTCTCGTTTACAGTCGATATAACGTCAAGCTCCAAAGCAACATTCGAAAACATGTATGTGAGGATTGATTATCCAGCCGGGTTCCAGTTTGCGTCTGCGGAAGCGGCTCCGGATATTGAGAAGAACATCTGGAGGCTCGGGAATATTTCGCCAGGGGAGACGCGGCGTATTACCGTTCACGGAACGCTTGCCGGTACACCTGAAGAATTAAAGCCTATTATTGCAAGTTTCGGAGAATATAACCCCGATACGCGCCAATGGAAAGTCTACCTTGAAGGAAGAGGAGAGACTCGCATTTCTTCTCCTCCTCTTTTTGTCCGCCACGAGGTAAATGGGGGAGCGACACATACCGGTAGTTTTGGAGATAATATTCAATTCCGGATATTTTATAAAAATACGCTCGGTGTTCTACTGAAAGATGTTTTTATCCGGACAAAAATAAGCGAGGGCCTCTTAAACATGCGCCAGCTTCATCCCCAATTCGGATTTTACGACGGGCAGACGCACGAAATAGTCTGGAACGCGGCTTCTAACCCGGAACTCAAAGAAGTTCTTCCCGGAGTAGAGAAAAGCGTTTTCTTTTCCGTCACAACACTTCCTACTCCGCCCGTGCACCAGCCCTCCGATAAAAATTTTGTTCTTGATGTTCACACGCGTATCAACACACGGACCGTTCCAAAAGAATATTCCGGCATCAAAATAGAATACGAAAACACTCTTTCGATCAAAATGAAGTCGCGTCTGACACTTTCTTCTAAATCGATATTCTATGACTCTCCTTTAGGTCCGAATATTGGGAAACTTCCTCCGCGCTCAAACCAGGAAACTGGCTACACCATCCTTATGCAGGTCGTAAATACCTCAAGCGACCTTAAAGATGCGAAGGTTATGTTCGCGTTACCTGGCAATGTTCGCTGGACGGGCCAGCTAGCGGGGGACAAGACCGAACGGGTAAACTACAATCTTTCATCAGGGGAAGCAAGCTGGAATATTGGTGACCTTCCGGCTGGCACCGGCGTTCTGAAGCCTCCGCTCCTTCTTGCGTTCAACGTGGTACTGACACCGGGAGCCGATAGCATCGGACAGACCACGATCCTTATAAAGGATATTGCCATTACGGGAACAGATACATTTGCCGGGACAGATTTAAAAGCGGCAAATAGCGACATTACAACGAGTCTCCAGCAGGATCCGAAAGCGAAAAATTCCGATTGGGCGGTTGGTGAGTAAAAAAGAGGAAAAACAGTGTTTTCACGCTGTTTTTCTGTTCTTGCAATTGCCTGCCAAAAGGAATACTATATACGTACATTAGGCGTTTTTATGGAAGAAAAAGCAAAAAAACAGAAAACGAATGAGCCTGTGTCTCCTCTTATGGAGCGTCTCGTAAGTCTCGCAAAGCGCCGAGGCTTTATTTATGCAGGCTCCGAAATTTATGGAGGGCTTGGCGGAACATGGGACTACGGTCCTCTCGGGGTTGAGCTTAAAAATAATATCAAAAAAGAGTGGTGGAAGAGATTTGTTTCATACAGGCGAGACATGTACGGCATTGATTCTTCCATTCTCATGAACTCAAAAGTATGGGAAGCATCGGGGCATCTGAAAAATTTCGTCGACCCGATGGTGGATTGCAAGAAGTGCAAAGGAAGATTTCGGGCTGATAAAATTGATGTTTCAAGCGGCTGTCCTACGTGCGGAGCAAAAGACTTTACCGAAGCGCGCCCGTTCAATATGATGTTCAAAACGCACGCGGGGCCGGTTGAAGATTCCGGTGCTGAGGTTTATTTGCGTCCGGAAACCGCGCAGGGCATGTTCGTCAATTTTAAGAACGTCATTGATTCATTCCATCCGAAGCTCCCGTTCGGCATAGCACAGATAGGGAAAGCATTCAGAAATGAAATTACTCCCGGAAATTTTATTTTTAGGACGCGCGAATTTGAGCAGATGGAAATAGAATATTTTATAAAACCTGGCGGATGGGAGAGTCAGTTTGATTATTGGCTCGGCGAAATGAGAAAATGGACGGAGTTTCTCGGAATTGCGAAAGGCGTTTCGGAGCGGGAGGTTTCTGCCGAAGACCGCGCGCATTACTCGAAGCGCACGATTGATATTGATTTCGAATTTCCGTTCGGGAAAGAAGAACTCTACGGCCTTGCGTATCGAACCGACTTTGACCTTAAAAACCATATAGAAAAATCCGGCATTGACCTTGTGTACTATAATGAAGAAACAAAAAAAAAGCTCGTACCGCACGTTATTGAGCCGACATTCGGGGTAGACAGAACGATGCTCGCGGTTCTTCTCAATTCGTTCGCGGAAGAAGAGGTAAAAGAAGGCGAGATACGCGCGGTTTTGAAATTTCCCGCGCGTCTTGCTCCCGTAAAAGTCGCGGTTTTCCCGCTTGTCTCAAACAAAGAAAATATCCTTGCCAAGGCCGAAGAAGTGCATGGCAGGCTGAAAGAATCAATAGACAGCGTACGATGGGACGATATCGGAAACATCGGAAAGAGATATCGAAGACAAGACGAGATAGGAACACCGTGGTGCGTTACTGTGGACTATCAAACACTTGAGGACGGAACAGTTACGGTGCGGGATAGGGATACAATGAAGCAAGAGCGAATTGCGGCGGGTGAACTAGCCGGCTATTTTCACAAGAAGTTAAGTCAATAATTTTAAGTACTTTTTCCGCCCAGGGCGGAGTTGCCTCTGACAGAAAGGTTTAAATTAAAATTTAAAATTGAAAAATTAAAACTTTCAACTGTGTTTAAAAAAACTGTACTTCCAAACGGGCTTCGCATCATTACTGCTCCGATGCAGGGAACGAACACCATCACGGTGCTGGTGCTTTGCGGAACCGGATCAGACTATGAATCAAACGACATTCGCGGCATGTCCCATTTTCTTGAACATATGTTTTTTAAGGGCACAACCAAGCGTCCGAAGCAGGAAATGATAACCGAAGAACTTACGTCAATGGGGTCGCTCCACAACGCGTTCACGGGGCACGAGATGACGGGATACTATATCAAGGCCGGGAAAACCTATCTTGAGCAGTCGTTAGAAATCCTTTCCGATATGTACCAAAATTCAGTTTTTCCCGCGGAGGAAATAGAGCGGGAGAAGCAAGTTATTATTGAGGAGATGCACGATGACCATGACACCCCCACTACGTATATCTGGTGGATATGGGAGGAGCTACTTTATGGCGACCAGCCTGCGGGATGGCATATTATGGGCAAAGAAAACATCATCCGAGGTTTTAAGCGGGACGACTTTGTGAACTATTTTTATCACCAATATGTTTCTTCCAATACGGCCATAGTCGTTGCTGGGAATTTTGACGAAGCAAAGACCACCGAGCTTATAAAAAGTCTTTTTGGAAATCTGAGGAGCGAGCTTCCTATTCGCATGAAGCCCTTCGTTAAAGAAGTGCAGACGGCTCCTATATCAAGCATTGTTGTCAAAAAAACTGATCAAACGCACATAACGCTCGGATTTCGGGGACTTCCGGCAAATCATCCCGACCGGTATGCGGCTGATATTCTCGGATTTATTCTTGGAGGGGGAATGTCTTCCCGCATGTTTCAGCGCATACGCGAAAAAATGGGTCTTGCCTACACCGTGCATACCCAGCACGAAAGCTCTTCTAACCGCGGCAGTCTCGTTACCTATGCCGGAGTGGATCATACGAATACGGAGCGTGCCATTTCGGCGATGCTTGAAGAGTATAGGCGCATTACAGCCGACCGTGTGCCTGATGCCGAGTTGAAGCGCGTTAAGGACTATGTGAAGGGAACAACGCTTATTTTTCTCGAGGCCTCAAATGCCGTCGCCGACTTTATCGCAAATGAAGAGATTTTAACAGGAAAACCGTTGACAATCGACGAAATTTTTGCTAAAATAGAAAGTGTTACGCCAAAAGACATCATCTTGATAGCTCAAAAGCTCATCAGAAACGATACTCTGAATCTTGCTATTCTTGGTCCGCACGAGGACAAGGAAAAGTTTGAACCCCTTTTAAAACTCTAAGCAAAAAGGAGCGGCCATTAAAAAACGCGTCGCTCTTTTCAGAAACAATTTCCATGCCGACAAAACAACCTACTCATCCGATAGATATTTCTTACAAAGTGTTCGTCAAGTTCTTTTTGGTTGTGGGGACCGCGGTTATCCTCTACATCGTCTCTGACATACTCGTGTCCGTTTTTTTTGCCGTAGTTATCGCATCCGCTATTGAGCCTGCAATTCTTTGGTTCAAGCGGTATAAGGTTCCACGGGTTCTCGGGGTTATTATCATTTATTTGACGGTACTTTTGATATTTACGGGAATCTTTTTATTGCTTATTCCGATTCTTGTTGATGAATACCGGTCTTTCGACTCTGCCATTATTGCCACGTATCAGGCGCGTCTTTTCAGCGAGCTCAGGACACTTAATAACGTCCCATTTTTTGGTTTTTTGTCGGATAACGCCGAGCTCGTTATCGAGAACGGCTATACCCAGATAGGGCAGATAACCGGGAGCGCTGTGGGAGTTGCGTCAGCGATATTTGGAGGGCTTTTTTCGCTTATTATTCTTGCTGTTGTTTCTTTTTATCTTGCCGCGCAAGAAGAGGGAATAGAAAATTTTTTGAGACTGGTAACACCGCTTGAGTATGAAACCTACATCATCGATCTATGGACGCGCTCTCAAATAAAAATGGGGCAATGGCTGAGAGCACAGCTTCTGTTGGGCGTTCTTATTGGTGTCATGGTCTTCATCAGCTTAACGCTCCTCGGGGTGCAATATGCGCTCCTTCTTGCGATTCTCGCGGTTATGTTTGAGATCATACCGATCATCGGCCCGATACTTGCGGCGGCCCCAGGCGTATTCATGGCATTTCTGCAAACTCCTCTTCTTGGCCTTATTACGGTAATTGTGTATTTCTTCATTCAACAAATAGAATCGCATCTCATTGTTCCTGTCGTTATGAAGCGAGCTATAGGGCTAAATCCGCTTGTTGTGATTATTGCTCTTCTTGTCGGTGCCAAGCTCGGAGGGATTCTTGGGCTTTTGATTGCTGTTCCGCTTGCATCCGCCCTTGTTGAGTTTGTCGTTGATATTGATAAAAAAAAGAGAGGCCTCTTTCAAGAAGCCCACCCGACCGTTGTTTAGCTTTAATTTTTTCTTTGGCTAGAGCGACGCGAAGAAAAGCGCACACCCAAGGATGAATACTTGGAATATCTTTCCTGCTAAAACAAGTTTCGGACCGACATATTCTTTCCGCAAAATAAGGTTTGAGTGCATAAAGTTATGGAACTTCTTCAGTAGTGTGAAGGGGTTATTTTTTTTCCAAAGCCAAAAAATCGGCTGAAGCATGTCGGGGAGAATGCCGCCGAGGATGGTAAGCGCGACCGGCAATAGTCCGGCAAACGTCAGTTCCGGACGCAGAAGAATAAATGAGAGAGTTGACCCGATTGTAATATCAAATGCTACTTTTAAGAGGTCATACCCGATAAGCTTCGGGTCGTTTTTCAGAGTATGATCCCGTTTTTCGCTCGTATCCTCATTCACCGAACATAGGTGATAGTCCCAGTGGGGGATAGCATCTGCGGCATAATGCGAAAGAAAAGCGAAAAGAAAAATGAAAAAAGGATGTGCCCTCATAATGGGTTTTGTAACAGCTGTTGCTATGGCAATGTGGGTGGTGAGGGTCATATGGAGAGCACTGTGAAAAATTTCTTAACGCCTCTATTATACTATATTTTTTTTGACCCCATTGCCAGCCCGATTAAAAAATTTTCCACAGCGCCTCCTTTTAGTATAGAAAAAAGCGCCACCGGGCGCTTTAGTATTTATCGCTCCTCTTCGGGTAAGTCAAGGAACTCTTTCATCTCGTAAACCGTCGCTCCGCTTTGGATGAAGAGTGTTCCGTTTTCGTCGAGAAATATTGTCTCCTCAACTTCCAGGTCAATGGCAACTATCTCTACTCCGCCCGCGTGAAGCTTCTTTAACGCACCGATGACAGCATCACTTTTTGAAATCTCAATAAAAATCTTTTGGCAGCTTATGGGGGCGAGCCACTCTTTACATGTGACGTACTTCCGGACCTCAACGGCTTTTGCTTCAAGCTGTTTGTGTCGCTTCTTTGCTTCAGCGGATACCTTGATGAGTTCTTCAATTCTATCAGGTCGGGGTTCGGCGGGGGGTTTTACTTGCTCTAAGTCTCGGGGGTATGCTTGACCGGAGTATGAGCGGTCCCCTGTATGGTTCTCTCTCCCTTCTCCATCCATAACTATTTGATATCCTTCGCTATTTCGTTCAGTCGTCTGCGCAGGAGCAGGAGCACTCTTAGCGGTTTCCTGTTTTTTCCCCTCACAGGCGGAAAGCGATAGAATTAAAGCAAAAATGGCAATACCGCCGCAGAGCCTGACAAGAGACTCATTTGTCGCGTGGGTCACGATTTTTTCCTTATGGTTGAAAGGTGCATAAGATATGTACCATAAAGATATTTTTAGGTCAAGGTTTTTATAAAGCATGCTTCATGGAAATCGGCAGTTACCGTTACGGCACAAAATACTAGGTCAAAACAAAAAAGCGTCCGAAGGCGCTTTTGTTATTTATACTCCCAATACGGCCAGTAGGGATTGAGTCCGAGGAACTTTCGAATCTCCGACATATAATAGGCCATATCAGGGCTGATGGAGACTGAACCCCTTTCAACCAATATTCCGTCTCCTCTATAGCCGCTTATTCCTATCACGATACCTCTGTCGCGCAAAGTCCAAATGACTTTAAGCACGTCAGGATGCCACATGAGTTTTTCAAGAAGCGGTCTGCAGTAGGTGTTTTTTTCTCTTTCAATCATCCAGCAAATGGTTCCAGTCTGCTTTTCAAGAGTCTTAACAATCTCCTCATTCCTTTTTTCTTCCGCTGCCTGTTCACTTGCGGATTTGATAATTTTATCAATTGTATCCGCCGGTTCAGCGGCAAGAGCAATACCTCTGTCGGGGAGCAAAGAAAGAGCGAAAATTCCGGAAACTATAACAAAGAACGTTAGTGTTTCCTTCATCTCGGTTCTCCGATATTGGCGGGTTGAAAGATGTCAAAAAAAGGGTATCATAAAGCCATTGCCATGTCAATTCACGCCAAGGAAAAATTCTATATTACGACCGCCATTGATTATGCCAATGCGAAGCCCCATATCGGCCATGCTTTGGAAAAGATTCAGGCGGATGTATTTGCTCGCTACTACCGCATTAAAAGGGAGGAAGTTTTCTTTTTGACGGGTTCTGACGAGCACGGCGTTAAAATTGTTCGTGCGGCAGAAGCGGCAGGGAAAGATCAGAAGGCCTTTGTCGACGGGAACACCGAAGCCTTTAAAAATTTGAAAAATATCCTGAACTTGTCATGGGATAGATTTATTCGAACAAGCGACGTTAATCAACACTGGCCCGGAGCTCAAAAGCTGTGGACGAAAATTTTTGAAGCGGGGGACTTATATAAAAAGAAATACCGGGGACTTTACTGTATTGGCCACGAAGCGTTTGTAACGGAAAAAGACCTTGAAGGAGGTATTTGCCGCGACCATAAAAAAGCCCCCGAGGCTGTCGAGGAGGAAAATTGGTTTTTCAGGCTTTCGAAGTATTCGAAAGAAATTGAATTAAAAATTAAGAATGACGAGTTACGAATAATTCCGAATTCACGAAAAAATGAAATTCTGGCCCTGTGCGAGCAAGGCTTAGACGACGTGAGTTTTTCGCGTCCGCGAAAAGACCTCTCGTGGGGCATTCCCGTCCCGAATGACCCGGAGCATACGATGTATGTCTGGTGCGACGCGCTTGCGAATTACATCACGGCCGTCGGGTACGAAAATGAAACTCCGGAGTTCAAAAAGTGGTGGCCGGCGGATATGCATGTTATAGGAAAAGATATTTTAAGGTTCCATGCCGCAATTTGGCCGGGGATGCTGCTCTCTGCCGGACTGCCTCTTCCCAAGTCCGTTTTTGTCCACGGATTCATCACGGTAGAAAGAGAAAAAATGTCGAAAACAGTCGGGAACATTATCGGTGCCGAGGAGCTTATACAAAAATACGGAACAGACCCCGTGAGGTATTATTTGCTCCGCGAAATTCCGTCATACGAAGACGGCGATTTCAGCTATAAAAAATTCGAGGAGCGATACAACGGCGACCTTGCAAACGGCATCGGCAATCTTGTTTCCAGGGTTGCAACAATAGGGCAAAAACTTGGGAACATTCCTTTTAATTTCGCAGAGGACATTGTTCCGGGGACGAAAGAAAAAAATAGCTCCGTATTTGCTCTCTATGACGAAAAAGTTGCCGCGGGACGCCTGAATGAAGCGCTTGGGGTAGTTTGGGAGCTTGTCGGGTTTGCGGATCGTTATATAAATGAGCAAAAACCTTGGGCAATAAAAGATGAAGCAATATTAAAAACTGTCATTATAAACGCTTCGTGGTGCATCGGCTCCATCGGGAATCTTCTTGCGCCGTTTCTTCCTGAAACGTCGGAGCGTATTTTGTCGCAAATAAAATTTTCAAAGGATGCGCTTGAAATAAAAAAAGAGGGAACACTATTCCCCAGATTGAAAACAGACTAGCTTCATTATTTTAGGAATTTAAAAAAGAGGGCGTAGCCCTCTTTTTGCTATCTTTTTCTTACGCAGTCGCTTTGCCCGGCATTTTTTCGGAAATAGAGCGAAGAAACATCGGCGTAATATCCTGGCGCTGTTTTTAAAATATTCCGAAGCCATTCTGCGGAACTTACTTCTTTAATATCGGAAGAATCCGGCTTTTGCACAAAAAAGTAAAATGGCTTTTTTTCGTCATCGGTAATAAGGATATAGTAGGTAGTGCTATCCGCCGTTTTGATAACCTCAACAGCATAGTCCACGCCTTTGTAGAACGTCATTGATGTTTTTCCGGCATCACAGGCATACTCCGCTGCGAGCCATGTCTCCTCTTTATAGTTGGGGAATTGCCGGGAAGCTGAAGCTCCGTCGGTAACGAGCGGAAGAAACAGGAAAAAAGAAAAAAACAAGACTATATGTTTCATCGGTTTTCACGCGGGCAAGACGATAAAGGTGCTTACAGCATAGTAAGTTTTGCCGGAGATATTGTCAAAGATGAATAAAAAAATAGGGGGAACCCCCCTCTGTGCTATTGGGACATTTTGCAGTCGTGTTTGTTGCTGTTAAGACTTGCACGGAAATTCGGAGCGTCCTCTTTGAGAGCTTTTTTTACTGCTTCAGAGGACATGCTCTGGACCTCTGCCGACCCGGTTTTCTTCATGAAAAACGTTTCTTCGGAGTTCGTGCCCACGTCGTAGTATATGGTGCCGTTTCCAACGGTAACAACTACAATGTCGTACTTTGATGATTTATAAAATTGAACAGAGGTTTTGCCTGCGTCGCAAACTACAGTGCCCACAAGCCTCGCTTCCTTTTCATAGTCCGGAAGCTTTGGCGTGGCGGCGAACACGAACGCCGGAATTGCAAGAACAAGAATTGAAAGAGTAAGGATGCGCTTCATTGTGTCCTCTGTGGTGGGGGCGAAGTCCGTATCGGTTTTGCCGACAGGCACATCATATTAGAATAAAAATGTTCCGTCAAGTGTTCGCTTTTGAAAAACAAAAAAGCGGAAATTTTCCGCTTATCTACTTTTTTGCTTACCTCGTTCATGTACTGGGCTCCGAAGAATGAATTCTCCTCGTCTCGACTGTTCAATGCCTCGCTTGATGCTTTCCTCAATTTTCCGGTGCGCGGCTATCTCGGTCTCAAGAAGTTTCCTGAAGTCTTCAAACTGCATAAGCCGCTCAAGTTTCTGACCGAATGCTGTTGTCCTGTCTTTCTCTCCTTGCCACAGCTCCTTTGCCTGTTTTTTAAAGTCAGGATATGCGCGGTAGATTTCTCGTATCAGCTTTTCAAAGTTTGTCTTCGGCCGCTTCACTCTCATTTAGAGGCCTAGCCGGATTTTGACGAATTCATACGGAACACCCTTGCCCTTCTCCATTTCTTTTTTTGCCGCGAGAACGTTTTTTTCAAACGCGCGTTCGAAAGCAACCTTTCGCTCAATGAGCTTTCTGAATTTCTCGTCCTCGAGGAAGTCATCAAGCATGTCGGAAAGTATCCGGAGTATGTCAACTTGGTCTCGCTTCATCTGTCTCACAAGCTTCGCCACGCGCTTTTTAAAAGCAGGGGCTTCTCGGTACTGCCCGGCACGCCATTTTTCAAAATTTGTCATGGAACGCTTTTCCGCCTTCTTCTTTGCCATTCTGTGGCTCCTTGAGTAAAATATGTTGTATGAAGAGTGGTGGCCGCATTGTAGCATTTTAATCGCATCATGTCAATTTTATGAACTGGAACGCCAAAAACCCAAAACTTATTGATGCTCACACGCACGTCCATTTTCACGCGTATAAGGATGATGCTGATTTGGTTTTGCAAAGAGCGCTTGAGGCCGGGGTTTGGATGGTTCTTGTGGGGACACAGCTCGATACATCAAAAACTGCGATTGACTTTGCAAACCGGTATTCCGAAGGTATTTATGCAACGGTCGGGCTCCACCCGATACATACGGAAGAGTCATACCATGATGCAAAGGAGCTTGGCGCACCGTCAGCAGACTCAACAAAAAAGGAAAGCGAAAGGGGATTTACATCGCGCGGCGAAGCCTTCAGTTATGAAAAATATAAAGCGCTGGCGCTCGAAAAAAAGGTTGTCGCCATCGGAGAGTGCGGCCTCGATTACTATCGGCTTACGGAGGAAACAAAAAAGAAACAACAAGATGTTTTTACTTCGCATATTGAGCTTGCGCGCGAAGTGAAAAAGCCGCTTATGATACACTGCAGAAACGCATTTGCCGACCTTATTTCATTGCTTGAGTCGCATAAGTCCGGTCTGAACAATCCGCCCGGCGTCATGCATTTTTTTACCGGCACAAAGGATGATGCGCGCATTCTTCTTGATCTTGGCCTCTCGTTTACGTTCGGAGGAGTTATCACATTTACGCACGATTATGACGAGGTTGTGCGCTTTATTCCAATTGAGCGCATACTTGTTGAAACCGACGCGCCGTACGTGTCGCCGGTACCGTATCGCGGCAAGAGGAACGAGCCGGCATACATTATTGAAATCGCAAAAAAACTCGCAGAAATAAAAGGAATTCAGGAGGAAGACGCGATGACAGAAACCGTAAAAAATGCGCGGAAGATGTTTGCGATATGAAGTGAGTTCCGAAGAAAGAAAAAATCCGCCTAAAGGCGGTTTTTTATCTTTTTCTGCTCACAGAGTGTCGGTTTTTTTATAGGCTTTTACTGTTGCTTCGCACCTCAATTCCATCTTTTCGTTCTCCCGGCTCCAGAGCTGGATTTCGAGAGAGATTTCCACATATCGCTGTTTTGTTTCCGGGCTTACCTTTATCGCATAGTTTTTGTCGATGATAGAAACGTCATATCCCTCTGCCTCAAGAAATTTTTGAAGAACATTCACCTGTGTGTCTTTTTTTGATTCGAACGACTTGAGAAACTCTTTAATGAACGCAAAAAACATCTGTTTGATCGGTTCACTCGGCATAGTCCGACACCGTTTTTAAGAACCTGCTATCACTCTTCCATATCTAGGCGGGCAAGTCAACAAAATATTGGGCTATAGGCGGAATATAGAAGAAATCCTAAAACTATGATACGATATGCTAATGAAAAATGCAGCAAGAATTGTAGCGTATGTCCATGAAATATAATCCCGGAAAAATTGAAAGTAAATGGAAAAAGCTCTGGCTCAAGAAAAAAATATACGAGCCGGATCTTAAAAATGCGGAGCGTCCGTTCTATACCCTCATGATGTTTCCATATCCTTCGGCTGAAGGACTTCACATCGGAGGAGTGAGAACATTCACCGGTGTTGATATATACGGCCGGTTTAAAAGGATGCAGGGATACGACGTGTTTGAGCCAATCGGGCTTGATGGTTTTGGAATACACTCCGAAAATTACGCTTTGAAGATCGGAAAACACCCCACGCGCCTTGTCCCCATAACGGAAAAAAATTTTTATCGCCAGCTTGTCGCAACAGGAAACGCGTTTTCCTGGGATGAAGCGCTTGAGACATATGATCCGGACTATTACCGATGGACGCAATGGATATTTATCCAGATGTTCAAGCGGGGCCTCGCATACCGCAAAAAAGCGAAGGTGAACTGGTGCCCGTCATGCCTTACGGTGCTTGCGGATGAACAGGTTGTTTCCGGCGAATGCGAACGATGCGGCTCGCCTACTATCAAAAAAGACCTCGAACAATGGTTTTTTAAAATTACAGATTATGCGGAACGCCTGTTAAACAATCTTCCTAAGCTTGACTGGTCGGAAAATATAAAAATTGCCCAAGAACACTGGATAGGTAGATCGGAAGGGGCATTGATAAAATTTCCAATTCTCGATTCTCAAATTTCAATCGAGGTGTTTACCACGCGGCCGGATACGCTTTTTGGCGCAACATATATGGTAGTGGCCCCGGAACACCCGCTTGTCGAAACATTAAAGAACCGAATACAAAACTGGAAAGAAGCCGAAAAATATATTTCTGCGGCCGCGAAAAGGTCCGAAATAGAACGTACTGCCGAAGGGAAGGAAAAAACCGGAGTTGAGCTGAAGGGCGTGCGTGCGATTAACCCGGCAAACAAAGAAGAAATCCCCGTGTATATTGCGGATTATGTCCTTTTCGGATATGGGACCGGAGCTGTCATGGCGGTTCCTGCGCATGACGCGCGCGACTATGCCTTCGCGAAAAAATTCAATATTCCCGCGCCTGTTGTCATTGACGGCGGACAGGAAGAAATGCTTTATGTCGGCGCGGGACGTCTTATTAATTCCGGAAAATTTTCAAGCATGCAGTCGGATGAGGCAAAACGAGCCATTACGGAATTCGTCGGAGGAACTCTCAAGGTTCAGTATCGTCTTCGTGACTGGCTTATTTCGCGCCAGCGCTACTGGGGACCGCCAATTCCTATGATATTTTGCGGAGTATGCGAAAAGGCTGGCATGGGAGAACGGAAAGACGCGCTGGGCTGGTACACGGTTCCCGAAAGCGAACTTCCGGTGAGGCTTCCCTTTGTAAAAGATTTCAGACCGAAAGGAACCGGAGAATCGCCGCTTGCTTCGGTAAAATCTTTTTATGAAATTCCCTGCCCGAAGTGCCACAAACCTGCGCGGCGGGAGACGGATGTTTCCGACACATTTCTCGATTCGGCATGGTATTTTCTCCGTTATCCTTCTGTTTCCGACAGCCGCCAGGCTTGGAATTCCGGCATAACGAACCGGTGGCTTCCTGTCCACATGTATATCGGAGGAGCAGAACACGCCGTCTTACATTTGCTGTATGCGCGATTTCTTACGATGGTGTTTTATGACTGGAAGCTGGTTGGTTTTGAAGAACCGTTCACAACATTTCGCGCGCATGGGCTTATTACGAAAGGCGGAGCAAAAATGTCAAAGTCAAAAGGCAATGTGGTAAATCCCGATGACTATTTCAAGCGTTACGGCGCGGATACTATGAGAATGTACCTCGCATTCCTTGCCCCGTTTGCTGAAGGCGGAGATTTTCAGGATTCCGGAATTGCCGGCATTACGCGGTTTCTTAACCGCGTGTGGGAGTTTAGCAATGCGCACGCAAAAAAGACCTCTTCGGAATTCTCTCCAGGCGATGAAAAGGTAATAAAGTCGGTGCATAAGGCGGTAAAAAAGGTCACGGAAGACATCGCGGAGCTTCACTATAATACCGCCATTTCTGCCCTCATGGTTTTATTAAACGAATTTGAGGCAAAACCTGCCGCGGTGAACAGAGAAGACGTCGGAATATTTCTGAAATTGCTCGCGCCATTCGCTCCATTCATCACGGAAGAATTATGGCAAAAGTTTTTTGCCGATAAAAAATCCAGGAGCCACTCAATACACCTCGAATCGTGGCCAGCATTTGATAAGAAATTGATCGTTGATGAAACGGTTGTTGTCGTCGTTCAGGTAAACGGCGTTATGCGCGACAAATTCGAAATTAAAAATGACGCTTCTGAAGAAGAGGTGAGAACCAAAGTGCTGTCTCTTGAAAAAGTAAAGCACTATGTTCCGGATGTTTCAAAAATAAAGAAATTCATTTATATCAAAAACAAAATAGCAAATATCGTCTTGCAATGAGAGTTGTTTTATGATACGCTACAGGTGTGCAACACGAGTTCTTTACAACACAAAGGGATTCCATGAAACGGGCTCTTTTTTTAATTCTTGGCGGTATTGTCGGAGCGAGCGTTGTTATCCTTTTGAAGGCTCATATGGAGGCGGAATATAAGAGATGTGGGCGCCTTCAGGGGTCAGACGACGACAGCTCTTGGTGGATCGGCTCATGATGTTTCCCCTGGGGACGGCAAAAAAACCGGCAAAGTATATCCTGTATTACAATCCGGAGGGCGCAATTGAGGCGGTTTTAGCACCTCTTTATTTTGAAGATTTCAAGCCGGGAATGGTATTTGATTCCTCTCTTTCGGGGTCGTTGTCGCCGAGAGCAATTTTTTCAAAGAAGCGCGTTGAAGAGTTTGCCGTCGTTACCGGGGATAAAAATCTTCTCCATACTGATCCGGAGTTCGCAAAAACCACCATTTTAAAGGATGTTGTCGTTCACGGGCGTCTTGCCGGTCTTGATAAACTCTTCGGACTACTTGATAAAATCGGTTTCTGGTCGGGTTCGTTAGAAGCGCTTACCTCCGACAATACGAATTACTTTGCTCCCGTCTATCCAAACCGCGACTGGATCAGATACGCTCTTGATGTGGTGGAAACCAAAGAGGTAGAAAAATATCCGGATAAAGGAATTGTGAAATTCCACTTCCTTTCAACAAATCAAAAAGGCAAGCGCGTTTCCGAGGGTAATTTTACGGTCATGCTGCGCAGGCGCGAGTTCTACCCCGTTATACCCAAAGTTTCGAGATAGGGCATTACTATTCAAAAAATAATTTCCCCGCAAACATCTTTTTAGCATGAGGGTGTAACGGGGCAGGTAAAAAATAATGGCTTCCATGTTGGAAGCCTTTCTTATTGTCACTCGCGGCCCGAGCTTAATTATACTAAGTTCTGAGTTACCAAACTATATTGTGAAATAAGGCTTGATGCGTAGAGTTCCGAAACTCCCGAAGGCGAATTATCGGACGGGCTTGGGGTGTATGAAACAGCAAGGAGCATTTCCCTTTCCGTTTTCGGATGTTTCCAGGAAGTCTCGACGACGGCGGCAAGCCCTTCTACTTCATTCCAAAGTCCGTACATCCTGCGAAGCGGTGCCCGCGGAATTCTCTCCAGCCATCGCTCACGCACAATGGAAAAAATTGCTGGCGCATATGAGATGCCGAAGGCAAGAAGTTCCTCATCTGTTAAGGGCTCTTTCATTGAGGAACTGTGATAGATCGGGACGGGGTCTTCCATACCATACCTCCCACAAAGAACATTTCTATAATGATTATACATAATAAAATGTATCTTGTAAAGGCCATTATTGAAGACTAAAGGGTACCAATTTTTTAAAAAATTCATTATGATACGGGCATGAAAGAAAGCGTGGAACAACTTCACAGCCGTAAGTCTTTGCGAAGCAAGGAAAAGCCAGCTTCGCTTGAAAAAGACGGAAAGAGCACGGAAATAATAGAACGAATGCAGGATCTCTTATCTACTGTTGAAAAAGCGAAAAATGTTCCTTCAGGAAAATATAATAGAGAGCAGAAAAGATTTTTAATATACTCTGAAAGCACAAAAAAAGGGGCGCATAAGGGCTCTCCCGAGTCTCTTGAAGAAATTGAGGTCATATTTCAAATGCCAGAGTTTTTTTCTAACCAACTTGATGCTGCTGAAAAAAAGTTTTCATCTGCAAAGGCAAAGGGCGATTTTATAAAGAAATTAACCGAGTACCAGTATCTTATCTCACATTTTATTGAGAAGAATAAGGAGGGCAAAGAATACCTAGATGAGCTCTGGAAACTTTTTGAGCGAATAGCGAATATTGAGGGGGTGTCAGCTAGCCAGTGCGAGGCATTGAAGTCTGGTATACTCGGGCAAGTTGCAACAGGACACCTTTTCCAGTTTTTTAAGGACGTCCACACAGAGCAGGCAACACCGCACGAAGACGCGTTTTATAAAATAGACCTCTGGATAGATGACTATAATTCTCAATCGGGACGTTCTGCGGTGCAGACGACAACATCTCAAGCGGCGGAAAAATTTGATATTCTCACAGATTTTGAAGAAATATCCTTTCCGGCGTTAAAAATTAAAGATTCTTATTTTTCTAACAACCTTTTAAATAAAATAAACCGTTTTCGGATGAGCGCTCAAAGATATGCGGAGGAATATGGGGAACCGATTAGCTCATATCTCATCATTCTTCCTCGGAATGAGATTGACTCACTAACCGGTGTCCCGTCAGAAAAGCTTTCAGGTCAATTTACCAAACGAATGAGCGAAATCTTAGATATTTAAATTATATGAATGAAAACGAAGGACAACTTAACTTGCCGGAAAACCTGCAGCCAGTGCTGGGTGTTTTGGGAGAGGAAAAAATGGATACGTTTGCGACCCCAGAGAGCTCTTTTCGGGGCAAAGAAGCCAAGGTGGTGGAACAAGAAAAAAAGGAGGCGGATATTTAGAAATAGTTGTGGAAAATTGCCAAGAATTTACTACGGAGTTTCAGGCAATTCTTGATAAAAAACTTTTACACAGCCGCGTGCTTCCGCAGGAACAGTCTCTATTTGATAAGGAGTTACATGGTTGGTGGTGGTCCCGGTTCGGTATCAGTTTTGCCAGTCGTCATCGCTTAATCGATGGAGAGGCTCGCAATCGCCCGGAAGACTTTTCTGATAAAAGTGTGGGGCTTGATGAAAGTTCGTCCGGGGGCGTGTGGTCAGGGACAAAGATACAATATTGGGTTTCCCAACTGCGGCGGGAAATTGATATATTGCCTGATGATATTGTAAAAATTATTCAGCAAAAGCCAGAAAAGCTGGCCCTGGACGAGCAAAGAAGACTTAAACGATACGTACATCGGCGAGGACAAAGTATAGAGTTTGCCATTCAAAAGAAAGATAGGATTTCCGAACTTAAAAAAAGAATCCAGAGCGCAGAAAACGGTGCAGATCCGTTTGAAGGAGAAGATGCCCACAATAGAAGGAAAGTATTTTTTGATTCCGAACGCGACTTGTTCTACATAAAGGAAGGGCAAGAGAGGAGAGATCTTGGTGTTGGAGACTTGCTTGCGGATTATGCGTGGGGCATAACGTACGACCCGGACGGATCAGTACCTGAAAAAAAAAGACGTATGCTTATAAAAAAACTTGCTTTAAACGAAGCGCGTCGAGAAATAGAAAAAATTTACGATAGCGAACTTTCGGCTATCTACGAAATTTCTCAAGGTGCCGGGGCAATTGGTTTGGATAAAATTGAGAACAAAGCAAAAAAACTTTACAACCTTGAGCAAGAAAGGGCGTTTGGGGGTATTATTGCGGAGCGTGCGGTGCGGGAGTTTTTAACTCGGCTTTCACTGAATAATCAAAAAGCAAATTTTTTTGTTGAGCGGTCGAATGCTGCTGAGGATAGCCAATACAAATACGATTTTAAAGTGCGGCGGCGTTCGCGCACTCGTGGGGTTGCCATCGAAGGAAAAGACATGCCGAGGGACGAGTATGTGCGGTTAAAAAAAGAGATCGGTTTTCAACTTACCGTGACCGGAGCCGGCCCAAGCCTTAAGAAAAAAGAAGACCAGCTTGAAGAGGCGCGGGAAAAAATTAAGCGGACGGGTCTTTTTGTAAAGAGGCGTGTCGAAGATATTGCGCTTCTTTCTCTTAGCACCCCCAGGTTCGGGGACTATTTTAGGAGGTGGCTTGAAGAGGGTAAGCCCTCGGGTGGGCCTGAGCAGTATTTTTCTGAAAAAGAGAAGCATCTTATCATAAACACTATTTCACACAATTTTCTCCCCCCTGAGGAGGCGGCGCTACCGACCTGGAGCCCGGTAACCGAAGCAGATGAGTAAGTGTTTTAATAGATAGCTATGTGCGGAATTGTAGGATACATCGGAAAGCAAAAGGCCCTGCCGGTTTTGATTGACGGCATAAAAAGCCTTGAATACCGCGGATATGACTCCGCCGGCTTTGCCGTATCCACGGCGGGGGGGGTCGTGAAAAGCAAGAAGGCGGTCGGCCGTGTTTCAAATCTTGAACTAAAAATCGAAGAAAAGGACATCCGCCATGGAAATGCCGGCATTTGCCATACGCGCTGGGCGACGCACGGGGGGGTTACCGAAGAGAATGCCCATCCTCATTCGGACTGCAAGGGGGAATTATGGCTCTGCCACAACGGCATTATCGAGAACTACAAGGACTTTAAAAGCGACCTTGCGCGCCGCGGCCACACATTCAAATCCGAAACGGATTCCGAGGTTCTTGCCCATCTTATAGAGGAGTTCAAAACACAAGACCCGGCGCTTGCGACCGAGGAAGCGGTGCGGCTGGCTCTTCTTTCCGTTCGCGGGACGTATGGGTTAGCGCTTCTTGATTCGAAAAACCCGGGTACACTTATTGCCGCGCGGAATTTTTCTCCGCTTCTTATCGGCGTGGGGGACGGGGAATACATTATTGCATCCGATGCTTCGGCTGTTTTGAAGCACACAAAAAATGTCGTGTACCTCGACGACGGAGAAATGGCCGTGCTTACGCCGAAGTCCCATAAAATCTTCGATCTGAAAAGGAACACAATAAACCGGAAATCGGAAGAGCTTACCTGGGACATTGAAGAAGCTCAAAAGGGCGGGAACCCCCACTTTATGTTGAAAGAAATTCTTGAAGAGCCGGAGGCGATAGAAAATTCTATTCGCGGGCGCATTGTTGCGAAGGAAGGGCTGATAAAGCTCGGAGGAATTTTGGCGGTTGAGGAAAAATTACGAAACGCAAAACGCATTCTCATTGCCGGATGCGGCACCGCATATCTTGCAGGGAAAGTCGGGGAGTACATGCTTGAAGAATACGGTGGCATTCCCGTAAAAATAGAGCTTGCTTCCGAATTCAGGTATCGGAAACCTATCTTTCGCGAAGGAGATGTCATGCTTGTCGTATCGCAGTCGGGAGAAACGGCGGATACGCTTGCAGCCCTCGCCGAAGCCAAGCAAAAAGGCGTTTTGTCCCTCGGCATCGTGAACGTCGTCGGCTCAACTATCGCCCGGCAAACTGACGCGGGAGTTTATCAGCATGTCGGCCCTGAAATAGGAGTTGCTTCGACAAAAGCGTTCACGTCGCAGGTTGCAATTTTAGCGCTCCTTTCCGTTATGCTTGGGAGACAGCGCGATATGTCGGTTGTGATGGCGCGGCGCATTACGGAAGAGCTCTCTCGCATTCCGGAACTCATGAAAAAAATAATCAAACAGAGCGAAGCAATAAAAAAACTTGCAAAAAAATACCAGCCGTATCGCGACTTTCTTTTTCTTGGGAGGAAATATAATTACCCCGTTGCTCTTGAGGGAGCCTTAAAACTCAAAGAAATCTCATATGTTCACGCCGAGGGATTTTCGGCAGGCGAGATGAAGCACGGGCCAATCGCCATGATAGATAAAAGTTTCCCGTCAATATGCATTGCCCCTTCCGACTCGGTGTATGAAAAAATGGTCTCGAATATGGAAGAGATAAAAGCGCGGAGCGGCCCTATTATTGTGATTGCTACCGAGGGGAATAAAAAAATAGAAGAAATTACGAAAGACGTTATCTATATACCGAAAACCCTTGAAATGCTGACGCCGCTCTTGGCGGTCGTCCCGCTGCAGCTTTTTGCGTATCACTTCGGAGTGCTTCGGGGACTTGATGTAGACAAGCCGCGGAATTTGGCAAAGTCAGTTACTGTGGAGTAATTTGACAAATACCATCACCCTCTTTTATACTAGGTTTGTGCTTCATTCCTAACACCAAAAAGAGGCAGTATATGTTTGGGCTTGTTGCCGTCGTTGTGGGTATGGTCGTGGTCTTTGTTGCCATATGATGTGGCGCATCAACCGAGCTAACATATGGTCTTGCTATGGGATGGATGATTCTAGCCATAGCAGTATTCTCAGTAGTAAAGAAACACATAAAAAAATCTTAAATCAGTAAGTTACCGCACGCTTAGCGTTGCGGTTTTTTGTTAGATGGCGAGAACAGATATAAACTTTGGTATTGAAAAATCGCTCGTTTAGGCTATCATTCTATACATTATGACCATTGAGGAAATCATAAAAAAAGCTGAAGTAAAGCTTACGCTTAACGACTCAGATAAAGAACGCATTATGCGCGCATTTGAATTTGCAAAAGCGGCTCACGGAGTGCAAAAGCGAAAATCGGGGGATTTGTATATTGAACATCCTCTTATGGTTGCGTATGGCGTTGCTGAAATGGGATTGGACGCCTCGGCAATCGTGGCAGCCCTTCTCCACGACGTCTGCGAAGACACGACATGCGCCCCCGAGACGCTTGAGAAAAATTTTGGGAAAGATGTTTTGTTTTTGGTTGACGGCGTTACAAAACTCGACAAGATACGCTTCCACGGGACCGAACGCGAGGCCGAAAATCTCCGGAAGATGTTTCTTGCCATTGCCGAAGACATCCGCGTCGTTTTGATAAAACTCATGGACAGGCGCCACAACATGAAAACTCTTTCCTCTCTTCCTCCGGAAAAGCAAAAACGCATAGCTCTTGAAACGCTCGAGCTGTATGCACCGCTCGCGTATCGCCTTGGCATCGGAGAAATAAAAGGACAGCTTGAAGATCTTGCGTTCCCGTACGTATATCCGAAGGAACATGAGTGGCTTATAGAGCAGGTAAAAGACCCGTTGGTTCTGCGCCAAAAATATGCCGAACGCCTCATTCCTCTCGTGAAAAAAGAACTTGAGGCGGAAAACATCCACTATCGCGATGTCCACGGCCGGGGCAAGCATTTATTCAGCCTGTACAAAAAACTCTTAAAATATGAAATGGATATCAATAAAATATTCGACCTTGTCGCGGTCAGAGTCGTTGTAGGAACCATTGAAGAGTGTTATGGCGCTCTGGGGGTTGTTCATAAGCTCTGGAGGCCTATGCCGGGGCTTGTAAAGGACTACATCGCTCTTCCCAAACCGAACGGATACCGCTCCATTCACACAACAGTTTTCGGGCCGGAGGGAAGAGTAACCGAATTTCAGATACGGACGGAAGAAATGCATATTCAGGCCGAACAGGGTATTGCCGCCCACTGGGCGTATTCCGAAAGCAAAAGCGGAAATATCTACCGCGAGCGGCAGACGGTTTTTGCCGACAAAAAACAGCTTGAGTGGGTAAATCAGCTTCGCGATTGGCAAAAAGAATTCAGGAATCCGGATGAATTTATAGAATCCCTCAAGATAGATTTTTTCAAAAACCGCATTTTCGTCTTAACTCCCAAGGGGGACGTTATTGATCTTCCCGAGGGGGCAACGCCCGTGGATTTTGCGTATCAGGTGCACACAGACATCGGAAATCAGGCCGCAGGAGCGCGGGTAAACGCAAAAATGGTTCCGCTTGACCATGAACTCCACAATGGAGACGTTATCGAGGTTATTACGCAAAAAAATAAAAAGCCGAGTTCCGACTGGCTAAAATTCGTCAAGACAGCGGGCGCTAAAAAACGCATCCAGGTGGCTCTCCGCGAAACGCGTGAAGCCATAGCGTTCTCCCGGCGAGGCGGGCAAATGGTTGAATTGAGGCTCGCGATAAAAGACAGAATAGGCCTCTTGAAGGATGTTTCGGAGATTGTCGCCGATTTTAAGATAAACATGAAAAGCATTACGAGCGAAACAAAGAACAGGCTTTATCCGCTTATCGTTATTCACGCTCCGTTTAAAAACAAGGAACAGCTTGAAAAAATGATGGTAAAGATGAAAAACATTACCGGTGTAGAAGAAGTGAGCTACACATTTATAAACTAAAAGGCGGCCCGTGGGCCACTTTTTCTTTGCGATTAAAAGGTTTCTGCTTCTTTTAAAGGCTGTCCAAGACTCTGTCGTTCGCAAAAACAATAAGCTCATCAACACTAATAATTTCTGTTTGTTTACCAATAAAATCAGACTCGGTTCCAAAAGCTTCAAAGCCCTCCCGCATCATAATATAAATGAGCCTCTGAAGACCGTGTGGTGTTTCAGCGTTTTTTATTCTAATAACCTTTCCTACTATTTTTTGTCGGATATTACTGTCGTAAAAACTCACCAATGTGCCCTTCCTAAGTTTTGTTTTTGCAGTCAGTTTTTTAGCCACTGGGATATTCCTCATACCATTTTTTCAAAGTTCGACACGGTTAAGCGTATCACACTATTTAATTAAGTAAAATCGGCCGTCAGGGGCCGATTTATTTTGTCTTATTTTTCTTCCTTTTTACTCTCCATGCTGATCTTTTGTCGTTTGATGGCAAATGTTTTTTCAATTGTCGGTTGAGTATAACCATCTTTGTCTACTTCAGACCTCATGATTTTGATGGAAACAAAGCTTCCTTCCGGCCCGCGAATACTATCGACAACTTCTTCAACCTCAACAAAAGCAAGACTTTTTCCATTAATCTCAAACAAAATATCACCAACTTGAATACCGGCATGGTCCGCGGGGCCTCCTAGCAACACAGAAACAACATAATAGTAATTTTTTGGTTCTGATTTGTTACCCTTATCATCTTCAAAGGACATTGAATATCCTTTCAGTCTAATTCCGATGCCGATAAATTCTTCTGCAAAAGCCGCAACAGTGAAGGAAACAAGCATAGTTGCCAGCATGAGCAAAAGGGCTTTTTTAAGCACTTTCTTCTCCAGTGTTGTTTAGGAACTGTGTGTGCAGTCTATCGTGTTTATTACCTTTTGTCAAATAAAATCGGCCGAAGGGCCGATTCGTGGCAAACTAACCAACTCACAAACTAATCAACTAAGAATCTACGCTTCGCGTATCATTTTTTCGAGTATGGACCTCAATTCTTCGTCGGAATAAAATTCCACAACAATTTTTCCTTTCCCCCCGTCCATTTTAACGAGAGAGACGCGCGTCCCCAAAAACTCTTCAAGCTGTCGTTGCCATTCGCGGTCTCCAAACTCAAGCCGCGTTACATCTTTTCTTTGGGGAACTCTGCGGTGCCCTAAAAGAGCCCGTGCCGCAAATTCCGCTTCGCGGACATTCAGTTTTGTCCGCGCGATCTCTTCAAGCAGGATGCGCTGTTTTGAAGCGTCTCCCGAAAGCATCAAAAGAGCCCTGGCATGCCCCTCCGAAAGCTGGCTCGCTCTGACTTGCTCCTGAATGTTGTCGGGGAGTGTCAAAAGCCGCATGCTGTTCGTAACGTATTCACGGGATTTCCCGACTTTTTCTGCAATCTCTTTTTGCGTGAGGCGGAAGTCGTCGGCAAGCTGTTTGAACGCCACCGCGCGTTCAATGGGATTTAAGTCTTCTCTTTGGACATTCTCAATGAGGGCAAGTTCAAGCTTCAGACGATCGTGGAGTTTGTCTTTTTTTATAATGATCGGAACTTCGCGGAGTCCCGCAAGCTGTGACGCCCGCCAGCGCCGTTCTCCGGCAATAAGCTGGTAGCGGACGGCAAGGCCTCGGGAAGTTTCTTCTTCTATTTTTGTGACCAAAAGAGGCTGAAGAATTCCGTAATTTTTTATGGAATCCGCAAGAGTTTTAAGGCCTTCCTCCTCAAAGACGCGGCGTGGCTGGAAAGGGTTTGGCTCTATCTTTGAAGCTTCTATCCAAAAAATACTATCCGCTTGTTTTGAGTTTTTTGACTCTGGCTGACTCGGAACGGCATATTCATACGTTTTTTTTGCGACGACCGCGGCCGGCGGTGTTTTTATTTGGGACGGCTCGGAGGTGGCTGTTTGTATTCGTATCCCTTTATACTTCAGCAATGAAACATCTCCTGCAAGGCTAATACTATGTACCGGCTCTTCAAGATTTTCCTGGAATGCCAAAATATCGTCGGCGTGGAACCGGCTTTTTTGCTTGTTTTCGCTATTGTCTTGTGGAATGAGGGATTCCAAACCCCGTCCGAGAGGAGCCATGTACAATAATTTAAAATTATAAATGCTGAATGCTAAATACTAACTAAAATTCTAATTTCTAAATCCTAAATTCTCATTATCGGGAATATGATTTTGGGTCTGCGGAAATTTTTTCGAGCTTCAGTATCTCTTCCGCGAGCCTCCGGTACGCTTTTGCTCCGTGGCTGTACGGGTCATACTGCAGGACGGATTTTCCGAAACTGGGTGCCTCCGCCAGGCTGACATTCCGCGGAATGACGGTATCGAAGACATATCCAGGAAATTTTTGGTTTATTTCTTTTACGACCGCGCGGTGAAGCCTGGATTTTCGGTCATACATCGTAAGGAGCGCTCCCATAACTTCTATCTTTGTTTTCAGATTGCTATTTATAAGATTAATTGTTTTTAAAAGTTCGGCAAGCCCTTCAAGCGAATAATATTCGCATTGAGCCGGGATGATGACTTTATGCGCGGCGGTCAGGGCATTTAGTGTAAGCAGTCCGAGTGAAGGAGGAGAATCGATAACGATATAATCGTAGTCGTCGGCAAGCTCTTTTAAGGCATCGCGGAGCCTGAATTCCCTTTTTTTCTCGGAGACGAGCTCTATGGACGCTCCCGCAAGGTCGCCCGCCGCAGGAAGCACGTCAAGGCCGAGGATTTTCGTTCGTTTTATTGCAAGCTTTGTGTCTTTCGGATTTATCAGGGCGTGATAGACGGTCTGTTTAAGGGTTTTTGAGGAGATGCCCGCTCCCGATGTCGCGTTCCCTTGCGGGTCGATATCAACCAAAAGCACCCGCTTTCCGAATGCCCGGAGATATGCCGCGGTGTTGACTGCGGTCGTTGTTTTTCCTACACCGCCCTTTTGATTGCAAAATGTGATGATTCTTGTCATAAAAGACCTTCTCATTATACTCGATTTTAAGCCAATTTACAAGGGATGCTCGAAACGTAATAAATTTTTAACGCCTTTATTGTATATTCTTTGCTGATCCCACCGCCAGCCCGATTAAAAATTTATTCCGTTTCTCGCTTAAACATTCCGATAGGAAATGAGCGTTTTTGAGCCAATCATGCCTCGCTTAGGGATTCCTAAAGGAAAGATTTGAAATTTGCTGTATTTTATGGTAAATTTGTCTTGAAATATACGGGCGAGTGGCGGAATGGCAGACGCAATGGACTCAAAATCCATCGGGGGCAACCCCATGAGAGTTCGACTCTCTCCTCGCCCATAAAATTTTAAAAATGATGGATAAAGAACATATTTCTAGCCCCGAACAAAAAGAGCAAATTCCCTATAACATTCTGGGGAAAATTAGCATTATGCGGCATGGAGCTACTGAATACACGGAGCAGTACCCCGACCTTACGGACTTGGGGGCAGAGCAAATTACAATTCAGGCAAAAAAACTGAAAGAAAAAATTGACCAAGAAAAAGAAGATGTTTTTATCGCGTCATCCCCTGCGGCACGAGCACGAGGCAGTGCTGATATTGTAAGGACAGAGCTTGGCGGTAGAGAAACAAGAGTTATGCGGAGCATGCGCGGAGTTCAGATTCGAAACCGCGAAGAGGCCATGAGGATGATTCAGGAAATTATCGGACCCGATAAAGATGTAAAGAAAATGGATAGAGCATATGCCCACGACCCCCAATTTGAAGAGCGGGTTGATGTGTGGGAACCTCGTTCAAATATCGAGAAGCGATTTTTTAATGGATTTGAACATTTAGTTCGTGTATTTAATAAATATAATGAAACGAATTCGCAAAAAATCGCGCACTTTGTCGGAGTTTCCCATTTTGAGCTTCTAAATCATCTTGTAAAAAGAGTGTTCCATCTCGATAGCCCGGAGGCGGATCAGCTTAATTTTGGCGAAATGATTGAGATGACCGTTCTTGGGGCAAGAGAGGAACATCACATTCCTATACTCATAACATTTCGTGGTAAAACAAAAGAAATCGTTTTTGATAGGAACACAAAAGCGATTGAAATAACAAAAGAAGATTAATGGACTCAGATACTGATAAAAAAATTATCAGCGCGTTTCTTAAGGGATCAGTGCTGGGTCTTGCGGAAGAAGGTACGTCTGCAGAGTATATTCAAACCCAAATTTCTCATATTTTCCTATATTCTCATACGGTTTATAAATTATACCGCCGCGATAACGAAAATTTTAACGCTCTTTTTGCCGATCTTTCGGGTGAAAAAAGAGCGGATTTTTATAAAGAAGACTTTTTTTATAACCACTATTTTAACCCGGCGGTGTATAAAAAGCTTGTCGGTGTGCTCGTCCATGACAACGAGGTTATTCTCACGGAAGCCAGCGCCGGGCTTGATTGGGCAATCGAAATGGCCCGGATTGACGCGGCAGAGAATTTAACAGCCTTATTGATCCATGGCTCTCTTAAAGAAGATGATTTTCGGAGTATCGGGTATCAAATGACAAAAACCCTTGCAGAATTTCCTCGTAAGTCGGATACAAAAAATAATTGGTATGCAATAATGAAGGCCAATTTTGAAGATAACGAAAGTTTTGTGTACCTTGCCGACCCGTTGATAAAAAAAGACGACACAAGAAAAGTTCTAGAAGTTTTAAAAAATTATTTCGAAAATGGGAAGGAAAGATTTGTTAACATGACAGGAGAACAGCTTATTTGCGCCATCGATAACCACTCCGATAATGTATTTTATAACGGAGGCGAGGTCTCGTTTATTGATGTCTATCTGCCAAAAGAAAATTGGCGTATGATTGACCCGTTTTATGCAGTCTGCCGGCTTTCCGCGGATGTTTTGGTTTTGGGAGGAAATACATATGCCGAAGCTCTTATCTCAGGGTACGAAGACTATTATGGAAACGACAAGACCAGTAGGAGCATTCAGCTTTTTTATCAACTTGATGGCGCACTCATAAAAGCGGCTTATTTATATATAATAGGGAAAGATAGCGGAAAAAGGTTAAATGAGGCAGAAAAATATTGGCAATTTATTATGAGCTCGATTTCGGAGTTAAAGTAGAAAAGACACCTGACACCTATTACAAAATAATAAACTAAAAATATGACCATTGAGTTCTCTAGGAAGTTAATTAAGGGTCGGATTGTTGAAGTTATTTTTGAACAAATGATTCGCGAAGAAGGTAGATATACCGTGATTCCTTTTGGCTATGAACATACAATGCCGACACTTGCGCAGTATAGGAATATTTCAGAAGTCCCAAATGTAATCGATAATATTTCAGATGCCCCTGATTTCGCACTTATTTCAGAAGATAAGACAAAACTCTTTCTTGTAGAGGTAAAGTATCAGAGGACTCTTGATATTGAAGAATTAAGTACATGTGGGAAAAAATTACTTGATCGACGGGAGTCTCCTTGGGTTTTTGTTGCAACGCCAAATGGTTTTTATTGCGCACCATGTAGTTCTGTTTGCAGAGAAAATAAAATAGGCGAGTTGTCAAAAACTGGGTTACAGTGGAACGTCAAGCAGACTATTTAAAATTGCTTAACGAGTTTGAAAAATAATTTCTACCTAAAGTTGGGTCAGGAGCCCTTTCTGTGCTGATAGGGACAAAAACATTAAATTGTCAAAGTGCCCAGCTGAAAATATTTTATGAGTATTGAGCAAAAAGACACATATTTTGTGGCTGTAAAAATATTCCTGCAGAAGGACGGAAAACTTTTGATATTGAAAGATAACTTCGGCGACTGGGATTTGCCCGGCGGAAGGATAAAAAAAGACGAATTTGAAAAGCCGTTAGACGAGATTATAAAAAGAAAAATGTCCGAAGAATTGGGCAATGATATTACATATGCTATCGGCAAACCTGTTGTCTTTTTAAGGCACGAAAGAGTTGAAGCATCTCCGGGGAATCCTACCGTGAGGATATTTGCTATTGGGTACGAGGGGGCGCTCGAAAGCGGAGAAGTTAAGACTTCGGAAAGACATCCGGAAATGCTTTGGGTAGATCTGTTTAGCTTCAGGCCAGAAGATTATTTTAAGGGAGGCTGGCTTAAGGGTGTTCAAGAATATTTATCTATTGTACGAACACAACAATGAAGCTTCTTATACCAAATTCCGAGACAATTGAGCTGAAGACCTTAATTTTGGACCTTAACGGCACGCTTACTCTGCAAGGCAGGATAATAGAGGGCGTAGGAGAAAGACTTGCTAAGATAAGAGAAAAAGGGTTAAGGATATTTTTGCTTTCCGGAGATACCCGTGGGAACGCAAAGGAAGTTGCCGATGAATTGAATATAGAACTGGTAAAAGCTTCTACCGGGGAAGAAAAGCGGACAGTGGCTTTGGAACTGGATCCGACAACATGTGCTGCGGTCGGCAACGGGCTGATAGATGCCGCTCTTTTTCATGTAGTGAAGCTTTCTATTGCCGTCATGCAAGCAGAGGGCGTCCACACAAAATCTTTAATGGAAGCGGATATTGTGGTTCCATCCATTCTGAACGCCTTAGATATCCTCATTGACGAAAATAGTCTTATTGCAACTCTGCGGCCGTAGGTTACTTTCGGTCGAGAACCAACTACGCATAATGAATGAAAAACAAGATACAAACCATACACGAGAGGGGGTAATTTTAATATTGCTGTCCTCCGTTATGTTTGGCAGTTATGGAGTTTGGTCAAAACTCATTGGCAGCTCTTTCGGGGTCTTCTATCAGGGCTGGGTACGAGCACTGCTTATTTCTCTCGCGCTTTTCCCAATCCTCCTCTTTACTAAAAAGATTGTTTCTTTTGAACGAAATGACCGGAAGTGGCTCGCTATTTTTTTGATATTTACGTCTTTTACCACCGCACCCATCTACTACGCCTTCACGCACATGGACCTTAGCGCTGCATATCTGCTCTTTTTTGTCGGAGTAATACTTACCATGTATATCGTTGGGTTCACGCTGTTTCGAGAAAAAATAACGAAGATAAAATTGATTGCTCTTATTACCGCATGCCTCGGACTCTACGCGGTCTTTTCGTTTTCCGCAGATACCTTTACTCCTCTTGCCGCGTGTATGGCATTTCTGAACGGTATTGCCAGTGGCGGTGAAATAGCGTTTTCTAAAAAGCTATCCGGGTCATATTCCCCATTATATCTCTCATGGCTTAGCTGGATTGCCATTCTTGTTACAAACGGCATCATGTCTCTTGCGGCGGGCGAGATACAGCACGTTCCCTCATTTGATATGGCGTGGTTCTACCTCGTTGCCTATGCTACAACCGGGATTATCGGCTTTTGGTTGGTGCTTAAGGGCATACAATACCTGGAAAGCAGTATTGGAAGCCTGCTTACTCCTCTCGAAGTAGTATTTGGAATTCTTTTTGGAATCGTCATCTTCAACGAGTCTTTAACCTTTCGAGTGGTTTTGGGAGGATTGTTAATTATCGTTGCGGCCATTCTTCCTCATCTTCATAAAATAATCAGTTCGGGTCGTGTCCCGACAGCCAGTTTGAGATAGGTTTAAAGTGCGAAAAGCATTTAAATACATATGGTAACGTTATATAATGTAACTTCTTCTGACGGATTTATTGCCCGAAAAGACGGGAGCGAGGACTTTATCCCCGACAACCTTTGGGTTAACTTTCTCAATCTTTGTAAGGAATACGGAACGATAATTATGGGACGAAAGACGTATGATACTATTCAAAAATATGATCAGGAGATATTAGCACCATTTGAAAAATTGCCAATTAGAAAAATTGTGGTAACTGCCAACCCAAAATTTTTCCCAAAGCAGGGTTATATAGTTGCACGTTCCCCGGAAGATGCTGTTCTCCTTGCGCCTAATGCTCTTGTTTCAAGCGGACCCACGCTTAACGATTATTTTTTGAAAAACGGTTTTGTAAAAAAGATTATTATTCATCAAGTATCGATTGCTATCGAAGAGGGCATAAAACCTTTTGAACAAAATAATGCCACCCTGGTTCCTGTTGAGGGAGTGCCACAGCTCGACGGTGTAAGGGTGAAAGAGTATGTTGTTGTCTAGTATCCGAGAAAGCTGGCAAACCGGAAACAGCTTCGAATTTTAAAACCCCCTCGCATTCGGGGGTTTAACTTTTTCCTGAAGTGGTGTATAGTAATAATCGGCTTCTTTGAAAAATCTGCGGAGCGGGTATCGAGGGCGCATGGCTTACAGCGACAAGGTCAATGACCACTATAATAATCCCAGAAATGTCGGAACGTTACCGAAGGACGACCCAAACGTTGGGACAGGCTTGGTTGGCGCTCCAGAATGCGGGGACGTCATGAAGCTTCAAATAAGAGTAAATCCCGAAACGGGCGTTATCGAAGACGCGAAGTTCAAAACTTTCGGCTGCGGATCTGCCATCGCTTCCTCAAGCCTTGCCACAGAGTGGCTTAAAGGAAGAACGATTGAAGAGGCGGGAGAAATTAAAAATACTGATATTGTAAACGAACTGAAACTTCCGCCGGTAAAAATCCACTGTTCCGTCCTTGCAGAAGACGCAATCAAAGCCGCTCTTGAGAACTACCGGGAAAAACAAACCAACAAAAAGGAGGCAACCGATGGCAATTAAGCTGACAGAGCGCGCAGTAGAGAAAGTAAAAGAATTGCGTGAAGATTTTGCGCATGAGAAAAATCTTCCGTCAGAGGCGGTATACCTTCGAATGGGTGTGAGGGGCGGGGGGTGTTCAGGCCTTTCATACAGTCTTGAATTTGATACGAAAAAGGAAGCAAGCGATAAGGTATTCGACCATGAATACCGTCGGGGCGAAGACGGAGTAGGGTTTGTTTGGGGATTTGAGGTCGTGGTTGATGTAAAAAGCTATCTTTTTCTGAACGGCGCAACCTTGGACTACGTAATCGAGGGACTCGGCGGCGGGTTTACGTTCGACAACCCTAACGCAAAGTCTTCCTGCGGGTGCGGAACCTCGTTCCAGCCGGAGGAGGGATAGACAGTGAAACAGCACTGCAAGGATATGACGTTCTTCGTCGCCGATGACGCTTTCGACTATATTGTTGAGGCTCGGAACAATGCCGGGAAGCAGCACTGCGATTATATGCGCGTCTATATTCGTGAAGATGTGAAGAGTTGTTGCGGGCCGGCATACGGCTTTGAGTTCGCTGAATACAGCGAACCGCAGGACTATTATTTGCCATTCGAGAAGAGGGGTGTTGGAATTCTTCGTGTTCTTATCGATCCCAAGTGGAAAGATATTCTCAACAATGTTGAAATAGTGCTGGTCGATATGCCAATGGTACCTATGGGGAAAGGGCTCAAGATCAAGAACCCGAACGTGCGGTCAAAATGCGCGTGCGGGAATTAATATAAAACGGCATACATGCCGTTTTTTTTGTTATATCGAGAGAAGGAGTCGGGCAATTCTTTCTTTTGTGTGTTGAAGCAGGAAACGCTTGCCGTAATGAACCGCGTATGAGGAAACAATACCGACAACCGCCCCGGCCACAACATCCGATGGCCAATGGACGCCTGCCGCAACGCGGTTTATGGATATAGAAAACGCTATAAGCAAAAAAAGAAGCCCGCTTTTGCGGTAGCGGAAAAAAATCGTCATGCCGAGCGCAAAAAAGAATGCCGCGTGTCCCGAAGGAAACGAGGCTTCCTGTGGGTGTTCAATGAGCGTTGTAACCCCGCTTAGCGCTTCAAACGGGCGGAGCCTTTGCCAAAAAAAACGGATTATTTCAACAACAAAAAACCGTGAAAAAATTCCGGATGCCGCTATTTCAAGAACCAAAAAACGGTTTTTAAGTTTTTGGACTTCATCTTTATAAAAAAAGAAAAAAAGAACTGCGGCTGTTCCTGCGATATATGGCAAGTAGTGCGCTTTAAAAATTATTCCATTGTCAACCAACGGGTTCATGCCAGCCCATGAGTTTAACCATCTAAAAAGAGAAATATCGAGCGAATTCATAGTTATTTTTGCAGTTTAGCGAGTGTTATTAAATTCTTGAAAAGGAGCGCTACCGTAACCGGCCCGACACCCCCCGGAACGGGCGTGATGTAAGACGCTTTTTTCGATACGCCATCAAAGTCAATATCTCCCACAAGTTTTCCTTCGGATTCCGACGTTCCCGCGTCTATCGCAATTACGCCCTCTTTGACCATATCGGCCGTGATAAGCTTCGGTTTTCCGGCTCCGCTTATGATAATATCGGCGTGCTCAATAAATTCAGAAATATCCTTGGTGTGCTCATCAACAACCGAGAATGTTGCGTGTTCGCGGAGAAGATCTATTGCAATAGGGCGCCCTACGAGTTTTCCGGAACCGACGAGAACGACAGACTTGCCGGCGTACGTCAGAGAATATTCTTTTAGGAATGCACGAACTGCCCCGACGACAGGAGGCACAATATGAGAACGTCCGGTCGCAAAATTGCCGATAGCGCGGCTAGAAAGCATGTCGACGTCTTTTTCAGGAATGACGGAGTTCAAAATATATTGAGTATTGATATTCTCCGGAAGCGGCAACTGAACGACAAGCCCCGTTGTTGTTTTGTTGTGCGCGATATCGAATATCTTCTTTCTCAATTCATTTGTTGTGATGCGGGCGTCAAACCGATGAATGCGAAAATCCGATCCGATGGATTCGGCCGCCTTATTCTTTTGAGAAACAAATTTTTCCACTACCGGATGGTCTCCGACGATCACAACATCAAGTCGCACCTTTTTTGGGATGTGCGCGAGCTCGCTTCGCATTTCGGCGAATATTTTTTGAGAAAGGGTTTTCCCGTCGAGAAGTATCATACCCGTGAATATACCAGATTTTTTGCATTTTGGCAAAGAAAAAAGGAAGCAGTAATGCTTCCATATATTAATGGACAGGAACGCCTCCGGTGCAATAGTACTCTCTATAGATCGGATATCCGCCACCGGAATACCTCATGTATTCGCGGAAGATGAACCTGGGGTTTGCGTTCCGGAAGATATATCCTCCCTGAATCGTTATATCAACCTTGGGCTCTCCAACCGGTTTGCCCCAAAGGGTTGGTTGGTATGAGTAAATATGCGTAATCTCATAACACGGTGACTGATGTCTCGACCGGTCTTTCCGGACCGTGAGCTCAATAGTGCCGCAACCCGCAAGAATTGTAAGACAGAATGCAAAAGCAAGAGCTTTTTTAAGCATGTATCCTTTCTCCTTATGTGGGGAATTTTCTGCAAAGAGTTTTTACCTTGTTATATGTAGCTGAAGGATTTGAAATTGTCAAGGCTTCGTAGATTAATTGTGCAACAAGTTTCATTTCACATTCTTTCATGCCTCGCGTTGTGATTGAGGGCGTTCCGATACGGATGCCGGAAGGGTCGAATGGAGAGCGCGTGTCGTAGGGGATAGTATTGCGGTTCACGATGATGCCGACATCTTCAAGGCAGTTTTGTCCCTCTTTTCCGGAGATGCCGAGATTTGTGAGATCAATCAGCATCAAATGATTTTCGGTGCCTCCGGAGACAAGTTCAAGCCCGAACTGCTTCAGTTCTCCTGCAAGTGTTTTCGCGTTCCTCACAATCTGTTTTCCATATGCCTTGAAAGCCGGCTTCGTTGCTTCTTCAAGGCATACCGCAATGGCTGCGGTTTGGTTGTCGTGGGGTCCACCCTGAAGTCCCGGAAAAATCGCTTTGTCGAGTAAGGAAGCGCTATCAACACCGTGTTTTTTTGCAATTTCCGATTCGCGATTCACGAAGATAAGAGCGCCTCGCGGGCCACGAAGTGTTTTATGCGTCGTTGTTGTTACAATATCCGCATATGGAAATGGTGAAGGGTGCGCGCCCGCGGCAATAAGTCCCGCGATGTGCGCCATGTCAACCATAAAGTAGGCTCCGACGTCATCGGCAATACGCCTGAATTTTTTAAAGTCGATAACGCGCGGATACGCAGTAGCGCCCGCAATGATAAGTTTGGGATGTTCTTTGTGGGCAAGCGTTGCGACTTCGTCGTAGTTGATGAGACCATCGCGCCCAACGCCGTATTGAACGGCAGTATAAAACTTTCCTGAAGCGCTCACTTTCCATCCGTGCGTTAAGTGGCCGCCAAAGGGGAGCGACATGCCCATTAATTTTTCTCCCGGCTGGAGGAGTCCTACATACACGGCAAAATTTGCGGGAGAGCCGGAAAGGGCCTGCACGTTTACATGCCAATTCTGCCCGAGGTGGAAAACTTTTCTTGCTCGGTTTTGCGCGAGCGTCTCTATTTCGTCAACAAATTGGTTTCCTCCATAGTAGCGTTTTCCGGGATATCCTTCCGAATACTTATTCGTAAGAGAAGAGCCGAGAGCTTCAAGGACTGCTTTTGATACAATGTTCTCTGAAGGGATGAGGTCGAGAGTTTCTGTTTGGCGGCGAGTTTCCTTCGTGATGAGTTCAGCTATTTTTTTATCCGTTTTTTTAAGAGGTAGTTTTGAGGTTTTCATAGTATTTTTAATTGTAGGCCACGGAGTGTTTTTCTGCAATTCATTGTGGATAACTTTCGAGTGACCGAAGGCGGCTTTTCTGATACACCTGTGTACAGGTATTTGAAAATAAAAAAGAGAGTGGCATGAGCCCGAAAGAGAAAGCGGGAGCCAAATCGAATGTTTTCGTGTTTGACGGCGACGATACTCTTTGGATGAACGAATGGCAGTATTCCCAGGCGTACTCGGACTTCTTCAGCTATTTATATAAAATTTTTGGGAATAAAACGCCGAACCTTCACTATCTCCAAGAGCGTTATTTCCGTACCGAGGGTGAGATGTATAAGGAGTGGGGCATTCGCAGGGGGAGGCTCGCGGAAGCCATGATCCAAACATATCGGGATATATGCAATTGGGCGCTCTGGAGATTCGAAGCCGACCTGTGGCGGGAGGAGCACGAAGTATATATCCGAAAGATAGGCGACCAGCCGTTTGATTTCGGAAGGCTCGAGTGGCTTTCCGGAGCAAAATCCATTTTGTCATACCTGAAGCGGCGAGGGCACATGGTCTGTTTTCTTTCGAGCTATGACAAAAAAGTTTTCCCCCAGCGGGCAGAATTCCTCGGATTGTATGAATTTTTCTCCAAAGAAAATATTCTTCTTACGGAAGGCAAAAAAACAAAGGATGATTTTGTAATGGTAAGCGGCTGGCAAAAAGAAACTGACGCTACCCGCGCGTGGTATGCCATTGGAAACGGCGAATCAGATATTTTGCCCCCGCTTGAAATATCGGAAAACTGGCACGGCATCTACATCCCACATGGGTCGACGTCCCGCTATCTTGCCTCGGAATATTTCAAGGAAGGCGGAAGGGCGCTTAACTTCATGCCGCCTCCCATGGAAAATTCGCGTGTTCAAACAATACGATCCATCGGGTGCCTGCCCACCGACGTTACAGGGGCATAAAAATAAATCCGCCCAAGGGCGGATTTATTGTATCCGTAATCCATTTTTTACCGTCTTAAGAAAATTATTTTTATGGCTTTCGTTCGAGACAAGATCAAGGGTGTCGGTATTGACGGTTATGATATTCAAATTGGTGTGTTCGCGTATCCACTCTTTTTGGAGTTCGGAAAGGAGACTCACATATGACATATCAACCTCTTTTTCGAAATCGCGCGAGCGTTTTTTAATGCGCGACTCAACGACAGGAAGCGAGGCCTCAAGTCCGACAATAAGGTCCGGAACAGGGAGGTCTTCTTTCAGAGTATTGTAAAAGCCGGCATAGAGGCTGTATTCGTCTTCGCTTGTATATCCGAGTACTTTTGAGGCTTTCGCGTACGTAAAGTGGTCCTGATAAATGGGGGTATCCTGGACGACGCTTACACGCGAAAGAAGATCTTTTACGCGATTCAGTTGTTTTGCTTTTTCATAAAGGTAGAAGAGCTGTGTCGGAAGTGCCCATCGCTTGGCATCTTTGTAAAAAAGGGGGAGAAAAGCGTTTTCAGCGACGTTTTCTTCAAACAGATAAAATCCAAGTTCTTGCGCAAGAAGATTTGCCGCTGTTGTTTTCCCGGAGCCCATGACTCCGGCGATCGAAATGTAGTATGTTTTACTTTTCCCTTCCATATATACTTTTTATCATAAATCAGCCGTGAAGTAAATTAAAAAACGCCCCGATGACCGTCGGGGCGGTTTAGGAGAAGCTATGGCGCCTCACCAGGCGTTTTTTAATTTTCTTCGTTGTTTCCTTTGAAAGCGAGCGGGATGCCGGGTGTGGCATCAATACGATCGGCACGCCGGGAACGAGTTTACGGAGTGATTCTTTGGCTACCGCACCGCATACAAGAATGATATTCTGATGGACAGCACGAATCCTTCTCTTTATGTGTGCGGCATCCGGAGGAAAGACTCCGCTCGGCATGTCCGCCAAAAGAGGGTTTGCGTTGGCGAAACGAATTCGATAAAGCCGGAGAGGTAAAACTTCGCGAAAGAGGCATGTTCCGGTTCGTGACGCCCGGAACTCTTTTCGCCAAACGGCGGGATGCCATTTTTGCAGCTTCCCCCGCTTCCACGGACACTGGAGAACGACAAGGAGAACTGGCTGTGTGCCCATTCTTAATTCAGAAGAAAATCCACGCGGGACCGCAAAAGCAGATAACGTTTCCGGACGCTTTGTATCTTGAGCAGCCGGGGGCGGCTGATTGTTCTCCCGGAAGAGCCCATGGATGTCCGTATGAATATATCATACGGAAAGTCCGCGGGAAATTGCTCCTTCGAGAGGTCTATAGTTTGAGTGTTTGCCGCAAGCATATTCCAACAATGCGTCTTAAAGCCAAGTTTTTTTGCCCAGCGAGGCGAAAGCCTGCCCTGTCTCAAGGTTCCGCCAAAAAAGTCCTGCACAACGAATGCGGCAACAAGGCAGTGCCCCTGCAGAGGATTTTCTTTTGTCCAAAGGCGTGGAGTGAAGCTTGTTTCAGCCGAAGCGGCCTTCTTAAGGACTGTTTTCAGGCGCTGGAGGGGCATGGTTCGCTTCCTCACTATCAACGTTCTATCGATAACGGTACATAAATAGAAATATTTTGCAAAAAAAAACCGCACAAAAGCGGTTTCCTATAAGACTGTGTGAGCAAAAATAGTTTTCTGAAAACGCTCACTCGACGAGTTTGCGTGGTTTATCCAGCAACGTGGCTGTTTTTCCTTAAGTAAACCCTCAAAGCGAAGCTGGCAGATTTTTCTTCGTCGGGCTGGCGGTGGGGTCAAACAAGTATATACAGTAAAGGCGCGAAGAAAAATCTGCTAGCGAGCGACCTCCCAATCCTTGTGCATCTGCGGAATCATCATGTGGGGATTCCACGACGCCTTTACTTCTTCAATATCCTGCGAGCGCTGGTATTTTCCTCCTTCTCCGACATAGTCCACCGTCGCTGCTTTTAGGGGCTCAACCTCATAGAACACCATTTGGGCGATTCTTCTCCCGACAACAAGCGGGATTGTAAAATTCTGCGAATTATTCGTTATCTCCATCGTCCATTTGTTGAAATATCCGACATCTCCCCACCCGGCGTCTTTGCAAACCTCAATAAAATTTCTTCCAAGAGAGGAGCGGGCGTACATTTTTCCTACGCAAATATCGCGCCCTCCGATGAATTCTTGGGTATGTCCCAAAACGGTCTCTCCCGGTTTCAATAAAATAACTTGTTCTGTCGGTTTGATATTTTTCAGGGCGACACCGGTCCTTTTTGTAACGTCAGACGCGGTTTCCGCCTCAAAAGGGCCCGTCCACACCCGTTTGGTTGAGTCTTCGTCGTAGATGTTATGGAGCGTAGCACCTCCTTCGGGCGACCCCTCGCGCCAAAACCACTCGCCGAGCGTTACGTCATAGCTCGTCGTTTTGAGTTTCCGGTCATCAAAAGGCTCTATAACGATAGTCCCTCTCTTCATGTGCCGGACGATCGCGTCGCGTGAAAGTAGCATGGTAAAAAGATGCTGCGCTTCAAAGCAGGAATGCCTTGCGACATGCGCTTACAAGTAGATGTTTCTCTATTCTAAAACCGCCGCAATAATTGGTCAAGTTCCCCCCTTGTCATGATACCGGAACGCAAAACAATCGGAGAATTTTTGGTAAGATCAACGAGCATTGACGGCTCGCTCGATATCTCTCCGGCATCAATGATAAGGTCGGGCCTTTCTTTTTCTTTCGCAAAATAGTGTTCGATTTCTTTAGTGTTTTTTGCGGGCGGCATGCCGGAAATATTTGCGGAGGTTTGAGCGAGCGGGACATCCATTTTATCCAAAACTTCTTTTAAAAACTTATGGTCCGGCATTCGGAGCGCTAGTGTTTCAAGGTTTCCCGTAAGGATTTTTGGGAGTTTGCCTTTATGGTGGAACACTGCCGAAACAGCGCCCGGCCAGACTCTCTCAAGAAACTCCGCCTTTTCGTCCGAGATATACGCAAGGCGCCGAGCAGATGCGATGTCCTTAACAAAAATCGGCAACGCTTTTTCTTTCAATCTGGTTTTTATCCGGAATATTTTTTTTATTGCATCAGTGTTCATTGCGTCGGCCACAAGACCATACACGGTGTCTGTCGGAAGTGCAAGAACTTTTCCTTTTTTGAGAAAAGAAACTGTCTGAAAGATGATTTCTTCAAAATTTTTAGCTTCAAGTGTCACGGTTTTCATGGCCGCATAATTTTAAAGAATCATACCATAGCCATCGGTTTTTTGAAAATAATGACGCATATAGTTGGCAAATAGAAAAATTCACCCCGTGGTGAATTTTTGCCTCACAAATGCTTGTTATAATTACAGCGAATCCGCTATGCCGGTGTTTCTTTTTGGCTGGACACATCTCTATCTTTTTTCCGTTTCAACCAGCGTATTACCCAAACACGGATGCCATACACGACAGCGAGCGGTAAGAGTATTTCAATTAATATCAAAATAAAATTCATTTTTTTTGTTTTTAGGGCCGGAAAATAACTCTTTTCCGAGTGTATCTTCGTACTATGAGTATAAGCTATTTCCGTTTTTAATTCAAATCGCTTGTCCACATGGGGGAGGAGAAGACTCATTATCATGCTTTTGGGCGGACGGCGCGAGAAACTTAGCTTCTTTGTGTAACTTTGATTATCGACGTTTCACCGTTTTTAGAATATAATGGAAGCATTAACCTTTTCTGCTCAAGGCGGAAAATGTGCTCTATTCTATGTAAAAAACCGGGATAGTCTGAAAAATTTCTTACTCGGCAGTCCAAGACAAGCATTCAAGAATTAAACGGAACAGGCGTGTTCAAAAAATTATGAATGGAAGGCATCATAAAAACACCGATGCTGTCGGTGATCCAATTCATCGCATGTCAAAGAGCCATCCTGAAAAAATTGCGGTCGTCTTGCCCGCGCACAATGAAGCAGCGCATATTGGCGCTGTTCTTCGTGCTCTTGCCGCTTACCCCGTTATTCCCATAGTCGTCGACGACGCATCCGGCGATGGTACTGCAACTCGCGCCGGTTCTCATACAAATGTTGCTGTCGTAACCCGCACGTATCGGGGGGGCAAAGAGGCTGCTCTTAAAGACGGACTTCATGAGGCGCTTCGCCGTGGCGTCGACGCAGTGGTCTTTATGGATGCCGACGGACAGCATGATCCGGCCGACATCGAAAAGTTTCTTACTCTCTGGAGAAGCGAGCATCCGGATGTAATTATTGGAATGCGAAATTTGAGAAGTCGCGTAATGCCTCTTTCGCGAAAAGTGTGGAACCGTCTTATAAGCCTGCTCATCGGATTTTTTGCCGAAAAAATCTTTTCTGATACTCAATGCGGATTTCGTCTTTTTTCTCGCCGTGCCGCCGAAAAACTTTCATTCGGTGCATCCGGGTATGCGTTTGAAACTGAGAGCATATACGAAATGCTTGAACAAGGCTTTGAGGTACGCGTGGTTCCCATAAAAACCATATATAATAAAGTCGGCAAAGAATCACTTTTCGAAATAAGCCGGGCTATGCATCTTTTTTATTATGCCGTGACGCGTGGCATGCGCTGTTCGGTAAAACGCTCTTTTCAGATTTTCCATCAGGTAGCAAAGCCGGCGCTCATCCTTCTTTTTATTTTTCTTTCGTTTCTGCTTTTTGTGGAGTCATATATGGCGGCGACCAATGAGCCACAAGCCTCTCGCAATGCCCTCTCTGCGGAATATCTTGCGGCATTTACCTGGTTAAAAAAACACACCGAACCCAGCGCGATTATTATGGCACACTGGTATCGCGGCAACCAGATCGTCGCATTCGCAGACCGGAGAGTTGTTTCTACGACGAAAGTGTACCCCACGGAGGCTACAGATGTTGCCGAACGGCACCGTGATATTGCAAAGTTTTTTCTTGCGGGAGACGAAACAAAAGCGCTTTCAGTTGCCACAAAATACAGCGCGTCATATGTTTTCGTAAGCAAAGACTTCGAGGCGTGGCTCTGCAATAACATCTCCCGGTGTGATGTTAGTCTCGACGGGCGGACGCTTTCCCGCCGGGCAATGCGGCAAACTTTCGCTGGCCGCATGGCGCAAGGAGATGAGTTCACGCATTTTAAAAAAGTCTGGAATTCCCCGCACATTGCGATATATAAAATAACCGATGCGGACCAGTCTATTCCTCACCATGTTCGGGAGACAGCGCTTTTTATTGCCCGCTCGACGATTGAGGCCGCACTCAACGGTAAAACGCTCACACCACAAGACTTTCAAAAGCTTATTCGCGCACGGGGGCTGGATGAGGCGTTTTCCGAAAAAATGGATGTTGATGTTTCTGCGTGGTCAAACCAACGCTTTCGCGCCTCACGCCTTGGGATTGGTGGGACATTACTAGGAAACATTGTTCTTGCCGCGCACGCCACTGCATTTGATAACCGCTTTTACTCGCTTGAAAAAAGCGAGGTCGAAGCAATGCAGGTTGAAGTCGTATTCATGAAAGATGACCCATATCCTCTTGAGCCATACGCGCTTAAAACAGCCTCTATCGATCCTTTTAAGGGCTATGCGCTTGAATATAAAAATAATAGGGTCATCTTTCTTCCGGAGGTTTTTAATGTTCATCAGTACCACAATCTTGCGGAATTTTTAGGAAGTCTGTGCAGGAAGGGAGGGTTTGCGGCATCGTGCTATCGTGAGCCGGATGCGCGCGTAACTGCGTTTAGCGTGGAAGATATCATTGAGTCAAAAGATAAAAAAACCATTCTTGAGCTCGCGGGGCCCTTGGTTGATGCTTTGGCCGAATACTCCGATACCCGTCTCATGGCGCGTCTCGGACTTGCCGCCCGGTGGCTTTTGGCAAACAGCGACGCCGAAGGGCGCATGACATTTACTATTAATCCGCTTGACGGCACCGAGTCCAGAAATTTTGACGTGATCAGAAATGCTCTCGGATCACAAAGCCTGGCCGCATTCTATCGAATAAGCGGCGATAAAAACTTTTTGGAAAGCGCACAAAAAAGCAGAAATTATATCGTATCAAAAAGAGAGTTTCTCCGGAGCAATTACCCGAGCGAAAAGCTTCCCACCGGTATTTTGAATTTTCTTATTCTTGCCGACCTTGAACTTTTTGACATAACACACAACGAAACTTATAAAACTTCGGCGGTTATGTGGACAAACATGCTGTGGTCTTTACGATCCGGAAGAGAGGACTTTTCTTTGGTGTTTTTTCCAGATGGGAAATCTGCCGGCGCTGAAGGAAGAAGAAGTGACCCAATCGTTCGTTATCAAGCGCTCGCTGCTCTTGCAAAATCAATGCGTGTGACCGGAAGTTCTGCGCGCCTTAAGGACCTTGAATTGCTTGCATCAATGTACCAGAAGGAGTTTCAGCAGGGCCGGATACTGAAAGAAGGCAAACTCTCTATCGCAAAAAATGCCTGGCTCGTCAATGCGTTTGCGGAAATGTATCGTCTTACGAAAAAACGTGAATATGCCGATTTTGCCTTTGACGTTGCGGACTGGCTGCTTGGTTACCAGCTTTTGGGAGGGGCCGGGAAGGAGGGTGCGTTCACCAACACTCCGGCCGATGACGATACGTATTACGCGCGCGGCACAGGAAAAACGACGGAAGCGCTCGCCGACGCGTATGCTTTGGCAAAAGAGACGGGAGACGCACGGAGAGAAAAAATATACGCCGAATCTCTCCGTTCTGCGTTTGGCTGGCTTATGAGTCTTCAGCTGACAGACGAAAACAGCTTCTGGGTTTCCCCCTCGGCGCTTTCACGTTCTATTGGCGGCCTGCGCCACGATGTAAAAAATCCTAAATTATGGATTGACAGCGCTTCGCATTTTCTTCTCGGCGGCTCCATGTATTTGAAATCCTTAAAATAGTATTTCGCATGAACAATGTCCTGCTAAAAAAAAGACGGACTCTCGTTGCGGCAGGGTTGCTTGTTTTTATTTTCATGGGAGGGCTCTATGTGCGAACCATTCGCACGGGACATTACCTCCCATATCACACTGTTGCCAGCTACTACTATGATAAATCAAACCGGCTGAATAACGACGGGGTTTTCCCCAAAACGGATATATGGGATTTTGCCCCGGACGCAAGGATTGATAATGCTCCTCCGGGACTGGCCTATATAACGGTCTTTCTCTACCGGGTGTTCGGCGGCAGAACAGCATTTTATGATTTTGCCCAAACGTTTCCTCTTTTCATATATGCGGCATGGTTCATCATGCTCGTTCTTTCTTTTAGAAAGCTTTTTGGCGCGCTCATAACGCTCGGAGGAGCAGCACTTTTTGCATTTCTTCCCGTCTCAGCTTTTTTTACAACACGCGGCCACTATCTGGAAGAGACGCTCGGCGCGTTACTTATTTTCATCATGGTGCATTGTATTATCCGAATTCCCGAGGAAAAAGAACGGCGGCAACGACACATTCTTAGTATTTCTCTTCTTCTTTCTACGGCACTTTTCGCGCTCACCTGGCAGCAATATATCGTGGTACTGGGTGCTGCGGGAGCACTCATAGCACTCTGGGCCTTTAAAAAAAGCGTCGCATCAGCCGGTCTTCTTGCCCTCGCCATCGCGGGCGGGGTCTTTCTTGCCGAGGCTTGGTGTCGTTTGGCAGGACTCGGATATTCGCCGCTTATGATGGCATGGGAGTTTATCTATGCCACTATTCACCACAATGATCCGGCACTCTATGCCGCGATGCGTCGAACGGACTGGGCAAATCCCGGTCTCAAAGATCTATATAGTTATTTTGGCGCGCTCGGCATACTTGCGGGTATCCTCGGGGTTTTCTCCGTACTTACCGATCTAAAAAACTCACGGAAGCAAGTAATCGGGATATTTGCCGCCGCAGGGCTTGTGGTACTTGCCGCATTTGTAAAGGACCGGTTTTTAGCATTGACCCTTTTTTTATATCTCTTCGCGCTTGGCCTTGATGTTCTTATCCATCCTGAAATGATACGCCGCGCCTTCAAATCTTTTTTTTCGTTACCGGGAGTGGCGCGGTCTCTTTGTATCGTGGGCGCCCATAAAAAAGAACTCACGGCCGGAGTGTGCGTTCTTATTGCCAGTGGAATAGTGTTCACTCTATTCTCCGATACCATTCTTTCGAAGACGCTGTATCGAAATAAACCGCTTCCTATAATCACTGTTTCATCCGGCAATACGCCGCTGAAGGTCGGCGGCTCGTATAAGGTCGTTCTTACTCTTAAAAATACCGGCGGAAGGCCTCTTTCCGGAGATAGTGTTTTCGGCGGCCTGCACGTGGAGATTGAAAACGCAATCGTTAAAAACATTCGCGCGTATTCGCGTTTCACCAAATCGGAGGCGTCACTTAAAAACTTCGCCTGGGCGGGAGACAAATTTTTCTTTGAAACGAAATATTATTTTCTCAATTCGAGCGAGGATGGGGGGGTTACGTTCGTGGTCGAACCATATGCCCTGCCGGTAACAATTTATTACCGCGGATGGCTGCCGGGGTTTTGCACGAAAGAAGAGCGAGGTACGGCGCTTAACGATCTCCTGCCTGCTTGGAAGAGAGATGACAAAGGCGGCTGGCGAAACGAATCCTGTATCATGCGCGCGCCGGAGACCCCGGAAAACGGAGCAACCCTTTGCCGCATACCTGTTATGGCGGCTCACCAAGCAATTCAGGACTTTCCGTGTTTTGAGAAGCAATTGTAAAGTAGCGGGAACTGATACGCTATCGAAAGGTCCGCCCCGAGGCGGATCTTTTTTGTATCTTCGGCAAGTAGTGTGGTCTATTGCGTATTATATCGATAAATTCCGCCTGTTGTTTATCTTTAAAACTTTTCAACAAATCCGGCGCCCTCTCCGAAATAAATCACTCCCCGCTCTCCCCGGTTAAGGCGCTGCACAATGTCGCCCCCGGGAGAGATTATGGCAGAGATGCCGGTCTTATAAGCCCGGAAAAGCCATACGTGGGCCTCGGTCGCGCGAAGCTGTGCCATTCTAAGCGTACCGCGAAAAATGAAATTCGATAGAAATGGACGGTCGCTTCCCGAAACAACAAGAATGGGTGCGCCCATGCGCTTGATGCGATTCAGGAACTTCGGTGAAAATGGCTCATTACAGATGGCTGCGGCAAATATGCCGTCCGGCGTCAGAAGACCATTTTTTTCTGCGGCATCAGCCGGAACAAATGGCGTTATCGAATAACCGACGGGTTTATCAAAAAGATACTTATAAAAACCGCCGGGGCGGTAGTCAGAAACCGGGAACAATATCTCTTTTTTGTACTTTCCGACGACCTCGCCGTGTTGTAACGCGAACATTGTCTGAAGAATAATACCACCCTCCGTTTTTACCGGAATGTAGAATATAACAGTCGCATCCGTTTCAATAAGTGTTTTGCCGAGCGTTTGCGTCCAAAAATCTTTTGAAAGCTTTGACTCCGCCGTTACAGGCGAGACGATCTGCGCCGAAAAAATGATCGTTTGAACGTTTCGCGTAAGCGCCTTTTTGATAAGCGGACCGTAATTCTCATCACGTTCTATCGGAAAAGTATCCGGAAATTTCACATTGGGTTGAATAATAGCAACAGATGGTAAACCGGCCGGATATTCCGCTGAAATTCGCTCATGCAACATAACACCATAGAGGAAAAAAATGATAAGCCCGAATAACGAGAGGCTAATGTAAAAAAGCGGGATTCGCGTAAGCGGACGAAATACACAGCACGCATAGAGAATGCTCCCTGAAAACACTGTTATAAAACTTAAGAGGGGAACACCCAAAAATATCCCCGCCAGTTCCCGAAAGAGCCCTATGGCAACGAGCGGAATACCCACAAACCACCAATCAAATCCGAAGGTGACCACGCGTATGACAAGCTCTGACACGACCCAAAGCGCCGGAAAGACAAACAGAATAAGCGGCTCATGCGGAATTTTTCTTGCCACCAATTTAAGCGCTACAAACATGATACCAAAAACACCGCCAAAGATACCCGCGGCAACCGCGAATATGCCCAAAACTCTGGCAATAAGCTTGGGGTCGAAAGCAGTTGCGGCGCCAAACACTTCGGATTCAGCATCGAGAAGCGGCGGCAATCCTATAAGGAGGAAAAGAGTTCCGACAAACGCGCCCCACAAAAAAACCGTAAAAACTGCCTTGGAAACGACCATGCGCATACCGAAAAGGAGGGGTGGAAATATAAAAAACGCAAGAAACCACAGAGGTCCGCTCCAGTATGAAAGCCCAAAAAAAACCATTGAAAGAAGGAATGGAAGGAATGTGCGCATGAGATTATACCATCATTATAGTATGGGTTTCCGTTTCTTAGAAGAAAGATAAAATAAAGCCTTTCGCATTAAGCATACATTCAAAGATTTTCTGATTAAAGAAGATCCCCTAGAGGGGATCTTCTTCTTTAATTGCTTTTGTATTATTTTCCGCCTTCTCCCTCGCCACCGCCACCGCCCGCTTCGGCACCTGCATCTTCATCTTCAGCTTCAGCACCACCGCCCGCTTCGGCACCTGCATTTTCATCTTCAGCTTCAGCACCACCGCCCGCTTCGGCACCTGCATTTTCATCTTCAGCGTCGGCTCCTCCAGGGGCTCCGGGACCTGTATCAGGGCCGGCATTTTCAACATCTGAACCATCTGCAGCTTCGGCACCTGCATTTTCATCTTCAGCGTCGGCTCCTCCAGGGGCTCCGGGACCTGTATCAGGACCGGCATTACCGCCGGAAACTTCAGGGGCGTTAGCTCCGACCTCAACTTCAGCAACACTTCCAGGGGCGCCGGGACCGGTATCAGGGCCGGGATTTCCAACATCCACATCCACCCCCACATCCATGTCAATACCTATATCCACATCTATGTCAATACCTATATCCACATCAGTAGTAACGTCTACGGTAGGAGTAAGGCCAAAGAAACTTGCGATTGCATTTATTGCATTGATGGCCATCTGACCAATTGTGCTTAAAAGTCCGCCGAACATGCCATCAATCGCATTGCTTATCATGCCATTCGTTACTGCGTCTACAACTGCAACAACGGCCATCGCCATCATTCCTATTGGGCCAGTAACTGCCGTAATTCCGAGGCCGACAACGCCCAATCCTACCGACGCAGGAGTAGCGCCATTGCCTATTCCTATAGCACCCGCAACGGCACCTCCTATTCCGGTAGCTGCAGGCCCGCCACCTCCACTTCCGCCTCCATCTCCGCTTGTCCCGCCTGACGTTCCTCCTGATGTGCCTCCATCTGTACTGCCGCTCCCATCAGACATTCCGCCCGTAGTTCCTCCGGAGTCTGTTGATGGACTGCCAGCATCAGAACCTCCGCCTGATGTCGTATCGCTGGTTGGTGAAGAGCATGAAAGCGTTCCGCAGCTCTCGCAAGATCCCCCAACGTAAGTGCAGTCGGCAGGCGGGGGAGCACAGGAGACACACGATGACGGAGGGGGAGGCGAAGATGTTGGCGAAGATGTTGGAGCTAACGCAAGACCCGGTTCAACGCTCCATCCGGTGATTTTGTTATCATATGATATTTTCCACCATGTAAAACCATCCGCGACCATAGGTCCGTCGATAACTGTGCCCAGAGAACCGGAGGGTTCATTGCCGATAAGTGTTCCGGAGGACGAAGGAGAAGAGCGGACATTCAAAACTTCTGTTGTAATGACCCTGTCTCCGATAGAAAACATCGGAGTGATGATTTCAGGAGTCGGTGTTGTCGGAGGCGAACTCGGAGCGGGGGGTAAAGAAGCGGGAACTACCTTAACGTTAAATGTGGTCTGCGCGGCGAGCCCGTTTCCGGTTGCGTATGCCGTGATCGCATATATTCCGAGGGGGGTTGTTGGCGTCGTAGTTATAATAATCGTCGTACCGCATGGAGGGATGCAGGAAGAAGGGGCAAATAAAAACGATGAGTCCGAAGGAAGTCCGGCTGCCGAAAAGGCAACCTTTTCTTCCGCAGCCGGGCTTATAAAAGCGTTAAGCGTATTCGCGGCACTTTGTCCTTGGGCAATAGTTACGTCTCCTCCGTTTTGAAGGAGGAATGCGATGGATCCGGGCGGCGTTGACGTGGAGGTTTGAGCGATAACGAAGCCAGCCGGGAAACTTAGAATTGCCAGGTGGGCGATAAGCGCAAACGAAATTGTTTTTCCCACAAGGGAAGAGGCTCTTTGTGAAAATATTTTCATAAAAGAAGGTATTTTTTGAAGTTTTATATTATCTTCATAGTACTCCATTCTATGCTTATTCACAAATTCCCTATGCACAGAAAAATGCAAAAACCCGCCTCAAGGCGGGTTTTAAAGCAAAGAAACAAGAACAGAGGCAAGCTTTTTGGGGTCATGCCTCAAAAACCCTTTTTCTCGGAGGAAATCTCCGAATATTGGCGTGGGTTTTTGGGACATACCTTCCGATCCCACAAACTCCGAGCGCTCGGCGGAATATTTCGTAAGACGAGCGAGGGAGGGCCGGCGCGTGTTGACGACGGCATAGTCGAGCACACGCTTTCCCAGGTAGGCTTCAATAGTTGACACGAATTGCGATGCGTCAAACTTATTCGTTTCGCCGGACTTTGTCATAAGATTCACAACATACGCTTTTTTTGCTTTTGAGCTTCGTATCGCTTCCGGAATGCCGGAAACGATAAGATTCGGAACGATGCTTGTGTAAAGGTCTCCGGGGCCGATGACGATAAGGTCTGCCGTGCGTATCTTCTCAACGGCCCGTTTATTTGCGCGCGCCTTCGGCGAAAGGAAAACGCGCTTGATTTTAAGTTCCGGGTCATGCTTCGGAACGTCGATATTCGTTTCTCCCATGACTGTTCTGCCGTTCTCAAGGAGTGCTCCGAGTTTTACGTTTGAAAGCGTAACCGGCAATACGTGCCCGCGGATGTTCAGAAGCCTTCCTGCTTCGTACACCGCGTCTTCAAAACTTCCGGTAAGCCGCTCAAGGGCTGTTAGCATGATGTTGCCGAATGTGTGTCCCTTGAGGTTTCCTTGTTCAAAGCGGTAGTTGAAAAGATCCGCGACAAGACGGTCTTCGGTATGAGAAAGCGCTACCAAAACTCTCCGCACGTCTCCCGGAGGAAGTATGCCGAATTCTTCTCTCAAAACTCCGGATGATCCTCCGTCGTCAGCCATGGAAACGACCGCGGAAAGTTCCACCGGATATGCGCGGAGTCCGGAAAGCACGGTAAACACACCGGTGCCTCCGCCGATGACGACTATCTTTTTTGTTTTATCCGCCGCTGTTTTCATGTTTCCGTATTACTTCAGAGTAACGGTAAAAAGAAAAAAATCAAATGTATAACTTCGAAGACTTGCGCGGCGTGTTATAATGTGCTACTTTTTTGCCAGCGCTCATTAACATTTTTATACGGATGTGCGTTCCGGAGAGAACGGAGGACGCGATGGACCAGAACGAAACGGCATATCTTTTCAGCGCTCTTATGACCGCGCGCGAATGGGTCAGAGTAAAACAGCAGACAAGAAATATCAGAGACATTCCGTATTTTCGGGACCCTGACAATACGTGGGTGGACGAGCGGGCCGAGATAGGCGCAGGAACCAGGGTATTTCCCGGGTGTGTCATTATGGGGGAGACCGTCATCGGCAAAAACTGCGTTATCTGGCCACACGCTGTTATTTTTAACGTTAAGACCGAAGACAATGTTACGATAGCTCTTCCGCATCTGAAAAACTGCGCGATAGGCCGAGGGTCCGTCGTGGGTTCTCTTTCGGAACTTAACCGAACGGAACTTGGAAAAGAAGTGAAGATGCAGCATCATGGATATCTTGGAGATACAACAGTTGGGGATGGCTCGAACATAGGGGCGGGTACCATTACGGCAAATTATGACGGTAAAAATAAGCATAAAACCGTTCTCGGCACCGGTTCGTCAACGGGGGTTCATACAACCCTTATTGCACCGAATAAACTTCCTGAAGGGGTATACATTGCCGCGCACTCCGTTGTTCCAGCAAGCGCCAATGATAAAATAGAGGGTGGTATTCCTCCTTTCTCGCTTCTTATCAGCCGAGTAAAGGAACTTATCTGCAAATCCCTCAAGCGAAACGAACAAAAGCCAAAAATGGAGAAGTAACCATGGTGCCCCAGGACACAGACCATCTGAAAAATTTTTGCCACAAACATTTTGCGTCGTATCGGTTTTTTACTATCAGTAGGAAAGTTTTTGGATATCCGCTTGGTTCGTTGGGGCGGAAGGAAGATACCGATATTATCGTGTCCTATTGCCCGCGAGAAGATTGCACGGTATACGAAATGAATCCTTCCGCGTATAATATTTGGGCGGGTGCGCTGGGGGATACGATTCAGAACCAACTCCTTGTTGATACTATGATTCGGGTTCGCGTCCTTGAATGGAAGATGGCGGAGAGGGCACAGAGCAAAACTCCGGGCCTTACAGAGTAAAACCCCCACAACCCGAAAGGAGCAATCATGACCACGCCTAACCTCGCCTCTCCCCCGAAAAGTGAAGAACAGACTTGCCGTGAGCACGGAACGCCCCTTCAGACGTTCGATCTTGCGAAAGAATATCTCGGCATGGACAGATACAGTTCTCTTGTCGTGCGTTACTGCCCGAACCTGCTCTGCCAGGTATATGTTTGCGATAAGCCCTATAAAATACGGAAAGTAACCGGCACGCTCGGAATTCAGCAGCCATACGACGACCTCACATTAAACGTCGTTATTCAGCTTCACATTCTGAAAAAACAGATCGCCCGCAATATGGTGGGCGACCAAAGATAGAAACCCCGCGAAGTTTTCGCGGGATTTTTCATTTACTTTTTATTCGGGCGTATCCGTTGTTTCCGGCACTTCGGCGGTATCGGCCTGCGGAGCATCTTTTTTCATTTTATAGTCGCATTCCTTGCTGTTGCATTTGATGCCGTATTTCGTTTCTATTAAAGGATTTTCGCATTTCGGGCATTTTTCTCCCGTCGGTTTTCCCCACGCGGCGAACATGCAGTCGGGGTAGCGCGAACAGCCGAAGAAAATTTTTCCCTTGCGTGTTTTTTTGACGATAACATTTCCCTCAACGCATTTGGGGCAGGCCATGCCGAGATTCTGCTTTTCTTCAACGGATTTCAGAGATTTTGCGTTCTTGCAGTCCGGGAAGCCGGAGCATGCCATAAATTTGCCGAATCGTCCGTACCGGACTATCATGGGCTTTCCGCATTTTTCACAGACCTCATCCGTCGTCTCGACGGGAGTTTTTTTCTCAACTTCCGTGAATTTTTCTTTAAGATTTTTTTCGAACGGAATGTAAAAATCCTTGATGACCGGCCGCCACTCCTTTTTACCTTCCGCAATCTCATCAAGCTCTTCTTCCATTTTCGCGGTGAATTGGATATCGACGACAACCGGGAAGTGCTCGACCAAAAGGTCATTTACTACGAATCCGATGTCTGTCGGCTGAAAGCGCTTTTCATCGTTTTTAAGGACATACCCGCGGTCTTGAATGGTCGACATAATCGGCGCGTACGTTGAAGGGCGGCCGATGCCGAACTTTTCCAATGTTTTAACAAGCGAAGCTTCAGTAAATCGCGATGGCGGGTCGGTGTAATGCTGTCCCGGTTTTAGTTCTTTCGGTATCACTCCTTCGTCCTTTTTGAGTTCGGGCAGGAGTAGTTCGCCGATCTTAATTGGGTATACCTTAAGGAAGCCGTCGAATTTAATGATCTGGCCGTTTGAACGGAAGGTATAATGCGAAGCACGCGCGTGCTGGGGCTTCGGGCTCTTTGACGTTCCGATGTCTATTGCCGTCGCATCAAAAAGCGCATCGGGCATCTGGGTTGCGATGAAACGTTTCCAGACAAGGTCATACAAACGGTACTGATTTCTATTCAAATACTGCCTGACGGATTCCGGATCCAGCTTCGGGTCTGTCGGGCGGATCGCTTCATGCGCTTCCTGCGCTCCTTTCGACTTTGTCTTGAAAATGCGAGGAGAAGGAAGAGCATAATTTTTGCCGAAGTTCGTTTCGATATATTCTTTTCCTGCGGCAAGCGCTTCTCCGGACATGTTTACCGAGTCCGTTCTCATATATGTGATAAGACCGACCGGACCTTCTCCGAGTTCGATGCCTTCATAGAGCTGCTGTGCTATGAGCATTGTCTGCTTTGCGGAAAATCGGAGGCGTCTCCATGCTTCCTGCTGAAGGGTGCTTGTTGTGAACGGGGGAGACGGCTTTTTTGAAACCGCGCGTTTTTCAATGGTTGAGACTTTCCACTCTGCCCCTTCAAGGTCGGCGACTATCTCTTTCGCTTCTTTTTCGTTTTGTATGCCAAACTTGTCGAGAACAACGTTGTCTATTTTGATGAGGTTTGCGGAAAATTCCACGGGAGATGTTTTCTCTTCTGCGGGGCTCAAAAGCGCTATAATGCTCCAGTATTCCTGTGGCTTAAAAGCCTGAATCTCTCGCTCGCGCTCGACAATAAGCCGAACCGCGACGGATTGCACACGGCCCGCCGAAAGCCCCCGCGTTACTTTTTTCCATAAAAAAGGAGAAAGCTGGTATCCGACAAGTCGGTCAAGGATGCGCCGTGCCTGCTGGGCCGAAACAAGCCGCTCGTCAATAGGGCGCGGATGCGTCAGCGCTTCTTCAATCGCTTTTTTTGTTATCTCATGGAACACGATGCGTTCGGTCGTCTCAAGCTGTTTTTTTGTAAGGCCGAGCGCTTGTATCAGGTGCCAGGCGATTGCTTCTCCTTCGCGGTCCTCATCGGTCGCGAGTATTATTTTATCCGCCTCTTTTGCTCCAGCCTTCAGTTTTTTTACCACTGGCTGCGATCTCCTGGAAATAACATATTGCGGTTCGAAATTGTTTGCGGTGTCCACACCGAGTTTGTAGGCCGGAAGGTCGCGAATATGCCCATAACTTGATTCAATGATAAAATCAGCCCCGAGGAACCGGGAGATTGTTTTTGCCTTGGTTGGCGACTCAACAATGACGAGGTGTTTTGCCATTTTTTTGATTATACGATATGTGTCAAAAAATAAAAAATGCCGCTTTAAGAAATTCTTTTCGTATACACTATGAAATTTTCGTCCACTGCTCGTTTTCCATGCGTTTTACAAGTTTTTTGAGCTCAAGCATGGCAAGTGTTGAAAGAATTTGCGGTGTTGATAAACCTGCTTTCAACTTCAGTTCCGCGACCGTGGACGGAGACGCTTCAAGGATTTCAAAAATCGTTTTTTCCTCTCCTTCGAGTGCCTTTTTTTGTTCAATTTTTCGCGCGGCCGGAAGGTGCTGGAGAGAGAGTTCTTCCAGAATGTCCTCGGCTGACGTTATCGCTTTCGCCCCTCTTTTGATGAGGCCATTTGGACCGGCGGACTCTTTTGAAAAAATTGAGCCTGGCAGGGCAAATACTTCACGGTCGTGTTCCAAAGCAAATCGTGCGGTAATTAAAGCGCCGGACCTTTCTTTTGCTTCGATGACGACAACCCCGAGCGAGAGACCCGAAACAATTCTGTTTCGTTCAGGGAAATGGTGCCATAATGGAGGAGTTCCTGCGGGGTATTCCGAAAGAATGGCTCCTCCTTTGGTTATGATCTCATCGGCAAGATTTTTATTCTCTCTGGGGAAAATTGACGGCGCGTCAATTCCGGAACCGAGGACCGCAATAGTGCGAAGGCCGGATTTGAGCGCGGCTTTATGAGCGACGGTATCAATTCCTGACGCAAGTCCGCTTACTATCGTAAGTCCGGCAATTTCCGAAAGCTCGCGCACGAGTCTTTCGGTTGCTTCAACGCCGTAGCGGGTCGGTTTTCGGGTTCCAACAATTGCAAGGCATTGTTCTTCGGTCTTGAGCGTCCCGCGGACATAGAGAACTTCGGGAGACGCGTGGATCTCGTGTAAACGCTTTGGGAAGACCGAATCGGTTTTTTGTATGACACGCATATCAGACATGAGGACACAATATAATAGAAAGAAATAATTTGGCAAGAGTGAGCGCCACCACATCTTGTGTGTTTTTCCATTTTATGGTACTTATTGCATCAAGTACATTGAAAATATATTGAGAGAATGGGCGCCATGAATGCGAAGGCGAAAGACCTGCGCGGGCACTATGAAGTTGAGGAACGACTGAAAAATCAGGGCAACCGAGTTCATTATGAGCTCGTTCATTCCGTCAATAACATTCTAAATGGGAAACGCCGTTCGGACGGCAGTCCCGACCCCCAGTTTCCGGGGGCGCGTGATCAGCTGAAAGGCAAGCAGCTTGAACGCATCTGTACAGCACTCATTGTTGGCGTCTATTCCGGAGGAGATACTACATCCGGGTCCGAAAAGGTGGTTCGCAAACAATCTGCGGGAAAAATTACGGAAGAACGCGTTATCGTTCCCTCATCAATGACCTGCGGCCATATTCTTATGACCGGTTTGCCGGGTGCGGGGAAAACTCATCTTGGCAAGGTTGCGTCATCTCTTTTTGGTTTGTCTTTCGGTCGTTTCCAGATGACGCCGGATAAAACACCCCGAGAGATCACGGTATATGCCAGTAAAGAAGGGGATGAAACATTTATTAACTACAGCGCACTTTTTAATAACATGGTTCTGGCAGACGAGATCAACCGCGCAACGCCCAAAACCCAATCCGCGCTTCTTGAAGGAATGAGCGAGGGGTCGGTTTCCTTTAAGTCTAAGGGAACTGATATTACCGAAGTTCTTCCGCATCCGTTCATTGTTATGGGAACCCAAAACCCGCTTGAGCATGAAGGAACGTATCCGCTTCCCGAAGCCCAGCTTGACCGTTTTATGATGAATATTCTTTTTCCTCTTGCTGATAAAGAAACCATTATTGCCATTCTCAGATTTCTCAAGATACAGCTTTCTACGATGACGCGTCCCGTTACGAACGCCGAACAGATCCTGCGTTGCCGTGAGTTCATTTGGAACGAGATCGAAGTTTCGGAAGAGATTGAAGACTACATCGCTGATCTTATTGTCGGGTGCTACGATCCGCTCCAGTTCAAGGATATTTTCCCTAGCATCCATGAGCGAAGTGGGCTTGTGAAAAACCCGCCGAACGTGCGCGCCGCGATGCATCTTCGCAACGCTTCAAAAACGCTTGCGGCCATCAGGGGCTCGCGGAAGGTTGAGGCTCGGGATGTAAAAAAGCGTTTCTACGAGATCGTCAACCATCGGTTTATCCTGAACGAAAATCTTCGCGGAGAATTTGCGAAGTACGGCGGTCGTGACGAGTTCGTCCGCCTGCTGGTCATTGGCGATAAAGAGCGGGATATGCACGGGATTCTTGATGTTGTGCCGGTACCGGAATAACTCGCAATGGGGTCTGTGCGTTTCCTGACAAAGGAAGATCTCTACCACTGTGTCCAAAAATATCCTGTCAGCGATCCGGCGTTCCGTGTTTGGACGCTGATGTTTGGAGAGCACAAATCAAAGCAGATTGGAGAAGGGATCGAGTTTAAAGAGTTCCGGCCCTATGAGCCCGGCGAAGATACGATGGGCATTGATGTTGAGGCCTCAACCCGCCTTGGCGAGCCAATGGTCCGTGAGGATTTAAGCGAAGAAAAAGTCCGGTATGCAATTGTTTTTGACTACTCGGCATCCCTCTATCACTATGGTCTTCGGGAAGCATCTCTCATAGCGATCGGTTCGTGTGCAATTTCCGCGACGGCATCTAAAGATGCGGTACGCATTATTGTGCTTGGGGGAGCGACGCCATATATATCATCTGCAATATATACTGTTGATGATGTCATTGCATCCCTTTTTGAAATATGGGACTTGCCGAAACCGGAAAGCGGACGCCCCACAACGCTTGAGGAGTGTTCAAACGAGTCTTCTCGTCTTCTCAAACTTTCAAATACGCGCATTCTTTTTGTTTCGGACTTTCAGTTCAAAGATGTGCGGGCGGTCTACGACAGGAAAAAAGAGAAATTTGAAATTGTGGGACGCGAAATTTTACAGCAGGCAGTCGGCGGGACGCATGCGAGCGGAGGACAATCAGTGGAGCTCGCGTTCCTCGGCATATCGCCAGTATGGGACGACTTTCTTGGACTGCGCGGACTTGTGCGTTTTGAGGATTCGGAAGACGGCTCGCGGGGTTTCGTGCGCTTTACAAAAAGAAAGGCAAAGAAATTTGTTGCCGAGCAATATGAGCGGGAAACAGTGTGGCAGGAGTCCACGCGTTCGTTCGGAGTTCCGATGTCCTGGGTTCATGCAGGAGAGCCTGAATCTATTATCCGCGAACTTGAACAAGGATTTATGTAATAGACAACTCCGCCCTGACATTCATCCGGGCGGGTTTTTTTATTTTTCCGCCCAAACGATGAGTTGACAGCACCCTCAAAAAAGCGTACCGATGACGATAAGAACATTGACATATTATAATGTAAGGAGAAAGAAATGAAGCGATTTGCGCTGGGGGTTCTTCTGATTATCGGCATCGCGCTTTTCTCCGCGCCGAGTGTAAGAGCTCAAGGGGAGGAGCATGATCCCAATCCGGCACCTCCCGCGGGCGGATACTATGAACTTCAGGACCTTTACTATTGGGACAAAAGCGGAAATAAGACGCTTCTTTTGCTGTACCCGAAGGCGGTTGTGGTCAGGCTTAGAACCGAACAGCGCTGTGACGAAGGCGGGTGCGTGGTAATTGAACCGGAGGAAAATAAAAAGGCTTTCAGCGATTTTCTTATTGCAGAAAAGCTGACTCCGGCTGACGGCGCAGAAGTTGAATCCACCGAAGGCGTTCTTGGAACGGATGAGGCAAAGCTTCCGATTGTGATAAGGAAATATTACGTCATCACGATGCCGGAAAAGACGGACTACTACATTTTCAGCCTCGTGAACCGGCTTGTTCAAAGCGGTGTTGCCGTTGAAGCGCATCCGGTATTTCTTGTGAATGACGATCTTGTGTTCCCGGCTGGGTTTTGGACCAAGTCAAAACTCTCAAGCGGTAAGTTTGCCGATATGCTGAAAAAGAAAATTCAGTCAAACGGCTACGAAAAGGTTTCTATAGATCGCATGATGACCTCAAAGGTTTCGAGCCAGCTTTCCTATTTTACCCAGGCGTATGAGAAAGATAAGCCCGGCGCCATCAACCCGGTGCGCATGTCGCGTCTTGTCGCGGAGGATTCGATCTCCGTCGAATGGGCCGTGCCGGACTTTGTTTCCATTCGGAAGGCAATCACGGCAGACCCAAAGGCTATTAAGCCTTCAGCAACATTCGGGGACCCGATGACGGCGTCATTCGTCATCACCTATAACGAGAAAAAATTTGTAGTTGACGTTCCGGCTCTTACGGCAATGAACGCGGCAAATATCCGCCCGAACGGCCTGTATGAAGAGCTTTTCAAGCTTGACCAGGTTGCAATTCGGGAAGAACCCGGGAAGGTCTATATTGATCTGGCGTTTCGTGTATACCAGAGGGGAGATTTTATTCTCCAGTTGCCTCCGGTGTTTTACCGCGTTAAGGGGTCTCCGCAGGATGTTCCGCCTCTTCAGTTCAAGTTTCCTTCCGTTACCGTCAAGATAGTGGGATTGGTGCCTCGGGATTCAAACGGCAATCCGCTCCTGAAAGATATTTTCCCATGGAAGCGGATGCCTGTTTTTACTACTCCCGCGCTTGCAAAGCCTGAACGGACGGAGTATCCGGTCTATGACCTTCGGTACTATACCGAAAGTCTCCTCAAAACTGTTCCGAATGTTTCTCTGTATCTCAAGCGCGCCGGATTCTTCTGCATAGTTTCCTCGCTTTTGTGGTTTGGCTGGGTTCTGGTATGGCAACGGGTCGAATCAGTTCGGCGCCGGGAATTGGAAACCATCGAGGAGTCTGATGCTGCACTTGAACGTGAATATCGTCTCGCAAAAAGCGGACTCATTGTTGCGGTGCGCTCCGGAACTACTACTCTGGAACAGGTTCGTGCGTATGTTGTAAAAGCGCGGATGGAACTTCGACGAGTCCTCGGATTTGCCCAGGGAAGTACCGAGCGCGATATGCTGAAAGAGGTTTCGCCGGTTTTTGGAAAAAAACTTGGAGAAGCGCTTGGAATACTCACGCAGATCAAAGAGGCCGGGATTGTTGTTGAAAGCGACATTGCGAAAGTCCATTCGCTCTTCGTCAGGCTTCGGCTCATGAGGAAGTTCGAATGGTTTCTTCGCCTGTGGAACCGTGTTCGCCCGCGAGGTGCGGCCGGGGGTTCCACATGACATGGGCGAATGTGTTAGACGGCCTGTCCAACATGGACAGGCCGTGGATTCTTATCGCAATTCCCGTTCTTCTTATCCTTTTATTCTTCAAACGGCGGAAGGTGTTTCGCGTAAGCTCCCGCTCGGTATTTGAAGCGCGCCCCAGTGGATTCGTTCTAAGGTTTTTTTTGCGCCTTTTCTGGATACTCCCCGTCCTGTTCATGGTTGCCGGAGTTTCTTCCGGCGTTATCGCTCTTGCCGGTCCGAAAGCGCGCGTTGTAACCGTCATTCTTAAGGAAGTCGAAGGGAGGGTTGCAATGCTTATTGACGATGTTTCGGGAAGCATGGGAGTGCAGGTCCACGGCACAACCACCAAGATTGAAATTCTAAAGGTCGGAAACAACGCTTTCATTACGGAGTTTTGCAAAGAGACAGAAGGGAAGAAAAATATCGCGATGGTCGGACTTGTCATATTTACCGATGACGCCGCCGTGAGAGGCGGTCCTTCTAAGGATTGCAACATGATACGCCGCAGAGTAGAGGAGCTTGCTCCAAATGCCGGAACGCGTATTGATAAGGGGCTCTGGACCGGACTTAAACGCCTCATTGATTTTGTCGATAAAGGTGAACTTATTTCCGCGGATGAAATGAGCAAAATGAAACTTTCGTTGAGCGAACGGAAACCGTACATCCCGAAGAGAAGTGCCGAATTCTGCCGGAAAAACCAGGGACTCTCGCTCGAACTTTTTACCGACGGAGATTTTCTTGACTGGGCGAAAGATCGGGACGCCGCTCTCCAATATACGAACCAGGCACAGGGAGCACACAATACATATATCAATCCGTTTCATGTGATTGATATGGCGCATTCGCTTTGCATCCGAACATATTTCTGGAGTGTGGAAGGTATTCTTCCCGCCTATAAACTTGCATTTGAGAGTCCCCTCGGAATGGGAAAGGCCATGCTGGTTACGAACTTGTCAGAAAAAAGCCTTTCCGAATTGTATGCGGGTGTGGCGGCAGCCGAACGCGGCCGCATGACCGTCAGGACAGAAGTTTCGTACAATCCGCTGACGAGGCTGTTTCTCTTGGCGGCCCTTGTTCTCTTTTTTGCCGGAGTCATCTTGCAAGCATTCGCCACATTCTCTCATAACACCGGAAAGGAGGTGAGGAAGCCATGAAGCGGCCGAAACTTTCTCGAGCAAGCCTTGTAATGCTCGGAGTGCTTATCTTTGGGGTTGTTCTGCTCTTTGCTTCGTACGAAACGAAAAAGTTTCACGACGCGGAAGAGAATGCGTATCAGGAATCCGTCAAAAAGGTCGAAGAGGAAAATGCCCGCCGCACGACTTTTCCCGATGCCATTCGCTCTATTGACCGAATGATTGACGCCGGAAAATTTTCTGATGCAGAAGCTCTGCTTGCGGCTTTGGAAAGGAATGCTCCGAAAGAGCGTCTTGCGGCGATTTACCACCGCCGAGCGGAACTTCACTACGCTTCATGCGAATCGCATCTCCGGTCGTTTCTTTTCTTCCTTCGCACCAAAGACGAGACCCAGTCCGGACTTGAGCGCGATATGGCCACAAAAGAGTGCGAGACGTCCGAAAAATATCTTGAAAGCGCTTTAAACACGGGCGTAAAACCCGTTGATTTCTTCGGAAGCTACGGGGCCGGGAACGAATCGGTGAGGAAAGCCCTGACCGCCGTTTCTGCAGAAGCGCAGATTGACGCCCTGCGCCAGGCTATCCGCGCGTATGTTGCGGCTCTGGACGCGGATAAGAACGACTACGAAACAAAAGTAAATCTTGAGCTTCTGCTCGATCTGAACGAAAAGGCGAAACAAGCCGCAAGCGGACAGGGCGAGAAAAAATCTCTTTCTCCGGAAGAGTTCAGCCTCCAGCCGAGTGGCAAAGGGGTGGGTGCCGGTACTACAGGAAAGAGCCAGCTGTAATTTTTCCAAAACATAAAATATCGCCGTCCCGATGGCCATCGGGACGGGTTTTTTATTTTTACTCGAAAAAAATACGCTTGTTTTTCCTGAATCGGCATTATAGAATCAAATCGCAGTTCCCCAAAATCAAAAGAGGCACACATGGCCGAAAGATCCCGCTTCGTTATTCCTGCGACCGCCAAAGAAGGGGATCCGTGTCCCGTCGGAGATGGAGGAGAACTTGTACTTTCAGGACACTGAGGTATCTGGCTTGAGTGCAGTATGCACTCGCAGGACCACTATCGGGAAGCGAACGGAAAAGAGACCGAAGAATATTTAAGCAAGAAAGACACGCGCATCGGAAAGTGTGGCTAGTATATTTTTGAGCCCTATGGGGCTCTTTTTTATTTTTTCGTACGCTTGACGCCAGTCTTTTTATATAGTATTAAAGTCTCATACGGTTTCTACATCCTTTCCCGCGCATAGAGAGGGAGGTATTATGTCGGCCGTATCCGAGCCCTTTTACAAACTCTATCAATATTTTCTGAGCCTGCTTGGAGCGGACAGAATATCCTTCCGCAATACCGAAGTGCCGTTTTATTTTTTTTCGGTCGGCATATTCACATTTCTTCTTTTAGGGGCATGCCTCATCCTTTTTCTTTCCGTCAGGGACATGCTAAGGCGAAAGGGAAATGCGCACTCGCTCGGGATGTCGTTCTCTCTCTTTTGGGAGGTCGTCGGCACTAGTGCGGCCGTTTCCGTTTTTTCCCTCTTTCTTTTGGGGTACTCGGAGCCGTACAGCATTGCTGAAGGGAAACGTCCTGTCTATAAAGACGAAGCGGTTGATTTCATCTTCGACCTCACACAAAGCCAGATGGCGCGCGATATCAAAGTGTGTGATAGCAAACTGGAGACGAAAGGAAACCGAGAACCGTGCCGGAACATTTCCCGACTGGAAGCGGTCAAGTCCGAAGCGGTATACGCCGTGAACAAACTTACCGCGGAAGGGGTATCGTACTTTTGCGTCGGATACTTTACGACCGTCTTCAACCGCCTTGTCGAGTGTACCGACAGTGTTGAGACCGTTCTTGACATGATCGAGCGGCTCGACCTGTCGTTTGCCGGAGACGCCGGAACGAACCTTGAGGGGGCGTTCGGAGAAAATTATAATTTTGTGAAAACTATTCTACCGAAAGAAGCGCGTATTACCGCAGTGGTCATTACGGACGGAGGAAGAGAAACGTATAGGCTCGGCGCTATTTCAGGAGAAAAGTCCGCTAACGGTATTTTTATCGAGCGCCCGCCGGACTGGGACGAAAAAAAGCTTGAAGCCATCGTGCGCGAAATGAACCAGAATCAATCCATCCGCATCATTCCCGTCGGCGTCGGGTCGCACGAATGGGTGCCGGTGCCTAACCTTGGGAGCGACGGCAGAGAAGACTTTGTCAAAACCGACAAGGGAGATATTCTCTACACAAAACTTGATGAGAATATCATCAAAAAGATCGCGCTCTGGAGCGGAGACTCGGAACGGTATTTCATTTTGCGCGAGGGGAAAAGCTTTGGCGACTGGCTTATAACCCAAACGCTTTCCGGGCGGAGAGTTGACAAATATGTACCCGTGGAAGAATACACCGAATATTGGATATATCCGGTAGTGCTTGCAGTACTTCTTGGTTCGCTCTATCTCGGGATGCTTGGTTTTTTGGGGAGGCTTTTTGCATGGCTTTTCCGCCAAGAATCATAGATAGCCGTTTTGCTTTTAGCAGAGCGGTTTTTTGTTTTTCGGACATTAAAAGCGAAAATTTTTGCTTCCTTGCGTGAATTATGCCTCCATGCTACTTGAAAGAGGAGGAACTTTGAAAAACCACAGGACTTAGCGGTGAATATGCCAGCAAAAAAGATCCTTTTGTTCGGTCTTGCTGTCTTTGCTTCGGGTCTTTTGCTTGGAGCAGTACTTTATGGAAAAGCAAAATGGCAGACGGAAACCGATTTCGTCGGCGAAGTTTTTCAGATGATCGAGCAGGATTCTCTTTATGATGTTGACCTGACGCAGTGCCGGTATGACATTCTGAAAGCTCTGACGAGGAATTCGCTTCAAAAACGCGACGAAACAGGCACTCTTGTTCCCGACAAAGAGTTTGTGTGTCTCGACAAGTTTTCCGGTTTTATGACGCCTGACGAAGCGAAAGAAATGGCTATCGAGATGACCGGAAAGCTTGCGGGTGTTGGTCTTGAGATCGGACTCAAAGACGGGAGGGTTTTCGTTTTTGCTCCGATTGCCGGAGCACCCGCGGAGAAGGCGGGAGTGAGGGCGGGAGACGTTGTCGTCAAGATCCGCCAGGAAGGCGAGGTTGAAGCAGCGGCAGTGACGGACGTTGAGGTAGCGGCAAAGCTCATGCGGGGTAAGGTTGGAAAGATCGTATATGTAACGCTTGAGCGTGAAGGGAAAATGTTCGAGGTCGCTATCAAGCGCGAAGACATCAAAGTTCCTTCCGTTGAAGTAAAAGTATTGCCCGGAAATATCGGCTACGTCAGGCTCAAGGTATTCGGCGAAAAGTCCGCCGATGAAATGGAAGCGGCCCTCCGCACATTTAAATCTCTCGGAGCAATGCCGGAAGTCGTTTTCGATCTTAGGGAAAATTCGGGCGGAGACCTTTGGACAGCGCTCGAAATTCTTTACATGACAAATAAGAATCCGAACGATATGGCGCTTACTATCCGATACAATAAAAATCGCAAACCCCAAACGTACACAATCAAGAGCATGAACGGACTCTTTAGAGACGTTGCTACGGGCAGTGCAAAAGGAGCCGGAGAATTCTCGAACTATAAGATTGTTTTGCTCGTGAACGAGAACAGCGCTTCCGCGTCCGAAGTTGTCTCCGGTGCGATGAAAGACTGGGGGTATCAGGTTGTCGGCAAGACCACGTATGGAAAAGGCGTTGGACAATTTGTCCGGAGTTTTTCGGACGGTTCAATCTTTCGTCTCACGGCGTTTGAATTTTGTGTTGGAAACGCGAAGTATTGCCTTCATAAAAAAGGCGTTACTCCGACTGCCGAAGTGAACGACAGCCGGAAGCCCCCGGCGGATACCGGAACGGCGCGTGACGCACAGCTTCAGAAGGCCGTCGAGGTTCTAAAAAATCTTCCGTAACCGCAAAGCTCCTTTGAAAGGAGCTTTTTCTTTTTAAAAATTTTAATAGCAAGCTCTTCGTAAAAACATAAACACTTGACAGATAAAATTAAAATGTGGTATATATTATATGAGCTCTTAATGACCACGGAACAGACATAATGAAATCTGAAAACCTGGGTATTTTGGCCATATTGATTGGCGTAGTAGTTCTTATCGCGTCCTTGGTAATTCTTACGCCATCCGGTCCAACATTTCTTTCTAAATCACTTGCCTTGGTTGGGGTATTTCTCTGCCTCGTAGGATACGCGATCGAAGCCCTTTCCAGAAGGACAAAAAACCCTCGTTAATGAGGGCTTTTTCTTACTCTTGCCGATCGGATGGAATCCTCGTTGAAATAATCTTGACAACTATATAAATATATGTATAATTGATATAAACGTGCTTTCTGGAAAGAAAAGGGCAGGGATATTCCCGTCGACTCTATTCCTAGGAAAGCGTGTCTTAGCCTGTGTATCTCAGGCAAGCCTGAGCCCAGCGCTCGGTCTTTGACATGCTTTTAAGGATGGAGGGATTGGAACATCTCTGTTTTTTTGTTTCCCCAAAAGGGAGAGGAAGATGAAACCAGGAAAACTCACCGCATTTTTTTCGGTAATTGCCCTTCTTGTATTCTTCGTAGGCGCGGGATCTGCGGCTAACGCCAAAGGATCCAAGACCCCGAAGCCAGCCGTTTCAGCTTCTGTTCCTATTTATTCCGACACGCTGATAAAGCTTTCAGAGAAGAGCGTTAAGGAAACTGTTCTGGTCACGATGGAGAAAGGTTCCGGAAGCGGAATAGTCTGGACAGCTGACGGCTACATTCTGACCAATGCTCATGTGGTAGGGAACAAGAAGACCGCGCGCATCCGTTTTATTGACGGTACGGTTCTTGAGGGGAAGGTTGTGGGAACGCCAGATGTTGAAACCGACGTCGCGGTCATAAAAGTTGAACCACCTTCTCCTCTTTCCGCTGCACCCATCGCGGATTCGAACAATGTTCGAAGAGGAGAAATGGTTTATGCCATTGGCGAACCTTTCGGATTGGACTATACCCTGACCGCCGGAGTTGTGAGTGGTCTTCATCGGAACATGAGAAGCGGAGCGCAGGAGACGATTCAGACTGATGCCGCGCTGAACCCCGGAAATTCCGGCGGGCCTCTCTATAACATGAACGGCGAAGTTATCGCCATGAACGTCAGCATCGTTCCCAGGGGAAATACGGTAAGTTTTTCCATTCCTATTAATGATGTCATCTTCTCTGCACGAAGCATTCTGAAAAACGGCAAGGTCGTCTTCGGGCGCCTTGGCGCCGGCCTCATTGATCTTGCTGAAGTTCAGAGCGAAGAAGCCGCAAAGGCAGTCGGTCTTTCGTGGCCTACGGCTCAAAAGACGGGAGTCTATATCAGAGAAGTCGTGCCGAAAGGCCCCGCTGATGTTGCGGGCCTCAAGGTCGGCGACATCACTGTTTCACTCAACGGAGTTGCCATAACGGATTCATTTCAGTTTAAACATCTTGTTTCCCGTTCCGCCATCGGCGTACCTCTGCCGCTTATCGTTTTGCGGAATGGCACAGAGGTAACGCTTACGGTTTCTCTTGCCGGGCGCGAACCCGAAAAGTCGAAAGAGTTCGTGGAAGACGAAGACCCGGAAGGTCCGGCTCCGAAAAGTCCGGGAGATCCGAAGCTTCCGGAGAAGCAGTCATTTCCGAACTTCGGGAAGGGCATTATGCTGTTGCCGCCTGCGGTTCAGAGCGCTGTAAGAAATTCACAAGGCATGATTGTTGCCCGCATGAAGGGCTCCGACGGCAAGGCCATGACGAGCAGCACAAACGCGTTTCTCGTGGATTCGGAATATGCTGTTACAACTGTTGCCTTCCTCGGAGGGATGAAAAACCCCGAGCAGGTTCAGTATGTTTTTAACAATACGCCGGTGGCTCTTGTCGCGCTTGATACAGAGCTTGGTTTGGCGCTCTTCAAGCTTCAGACCCCGGAGAAAGGGAAGAAGCCCGTTCAGTTCTCGGAGCGCGTGAGTGTTGGGAAAGAATATTACTCCATCATCATCAAGGATCCCAAAGATGGAAACTCGGTTCCGTATAGTGTGCTTCTTGTGAACCAGTTGGACGACGATATCTTCGTTTTTCCGGTTGTGTTGAAGCTCGTCGGCATTGGCGCCCCCGTCTTCAACGAAGCGGGGCAGGCTGTCGGTATGTGGATTTATGTTGATAAGGACCCGAGTGATCCGGCTGATATTGCCGACGTGTCCTATGCTATTTCTTCCACGATCATTAAGGACTTCATCAAGGAAGCGAAGAAAAAGGGCTCTCGCGAGCCGGGTAAAAAGTAGTTTATCAGCAGACGGTTTTACGCCGTCTGTTTTTTATTGTTTGCCTGCGAGCGTCAGCGGTTCGCGAGCGGCTACAAATAATAAACCCCGCACCAAGCTTCAACATAAAGAAACAGATATCTTTTTCAAGGTCGAAGGCGAATTCCGTGAGATAAAGAAGCATCAAACAGAAATCCTTTCCAGGTTTGGGGGCGGGGTAATTCTTGGTTTAGTGAATGCCTGCGAGCGAAGCGAGTAGCAGAAAACCTGCCTTATTTTTTCGAAAGTTATAGTATAGATATAAATATTTGATTAATTTAAAATAAGCTTTAACTAAAAAAAGATGAACACAGAAAAAACGCCAGAGGCAAAAGAAAAAGAAGCTTCTCCGGCAGAACTTCTTACAGAGTTATTAGAAAAATACGCGCACCCCGAGGACTCTAAGGAACACGCAAAAATCGCGGGAAAAATTATAGACGCAATAGCGGCAAGAAATAGGGAGAAACTTCTTATGCAACTTGAATATTTTGGGAATGCCCGGATTGATAAATCGTCCGATTCGAGGGCGCAGATGGTTGAAGTATCGTGTGCAAGAGAATCTCGGGCAGTTATTAGGGAACTAGAGGCTGTTCAAAAAGTTAACTGGGAAGAGTTGTCAAAAGCCGTGGGAATATAGCGCGGCATAAGATTTAAAAAGCGGTTTTCTGGTTAAATGCCTGTCTTGGCGCGTATCTCATTTCCCGTTGCCTTGTGTAAGCTTCAACTCCTCCACGGCCTCCGCCAAAACTTGGCAATATAAATTCAAACCCACTCGGTTTATGGCGCCGGATTGCTCACGCCCGAGCATGTTTCCCGCCCCTCTCATTTCAAGGTCTTTTAAGGCGATGTCGTATCCCGAACCGAGCTCTTCGAATTCTTTTAATGCAAGCAGCCGCTCCATTGCCGTTTCGGTAATGCTTTTGGGCCGGTAGGCAAAGTATGAGAACGATTGCGTCTCGCCTCGACCAATGCGTCCTCGTATCTGGTAGGCCTGCGCCAGGCCGAGGCGCGTTCCGTCATCAACGATGAGGGTATTGGCATTGGAAAAATCGAGTCCGTTCTCAATGATGGTCGTTGCCACAAGCACGTCTATTTTTTTATCGCGAAACTGCTCCATGATCCGTATCATGGATTCTTCCGGAAGCCTGGCATGGATTACTTCAAGGCGCGCATTTTTTTTCATCTCGTGCGCGATAGCCTTCCCAAGTTTCTCTTTTACAATGCCGATAGTTTCAATGCGGTTATGCAAAAAATATACCTGTCCATCCCGCTCAAGTTCCGCCGCAACGGAGCGTGCAAATGTTTTATATGAATGAGGTAAAATGAACGTTTTGATGGGAAGCCTTCCTTCAGGCGCTGTTTGGATTGTTGATATTTCGCGGATGCCGGCAAGTGCGAAGTTCAATGTGCGCGGAATGGGGGTTGCCGAAAGGCTCAAGATGTCGCAGGAACTCCGAAGTTCTTTGAAGCGCTCTTTTTGCCTGACGCCGAACTTTTGCTCTTCGTCAACAATGACGAGCCCGAGGTTTTTAAAATGAATATCTTTCGAGAGAAGGCGGTGAGTTCCAATAACAATGTCACACGTTCCGTTCTCGATCCACGAGAGAGTTTTCTTTTTTTCGTCTTTGTGGGTAAGGCGCGAAAGGGAAGCGACTGTTATGGGAAACTTTTCAAATCGCTTGACGAAATTTTTTCCGTGCTCATATGCAAGGACCGTCGTCGGAGTTATGACCGCAACCTGATAGCCGGATTCGACCGCCATGAAGGCGGCCCGCATGGCGACCTCCGTTTTTCCAAACCCGACATCCCCGCAGACGATGCGGTCCATGGGACGCTTTTTTTGCAAGTCATGCTCTATGTCTTTTATGGCCTGTGCTTGGTCAGCTGTCTCGGTAAATTCGAACGCCTCTGCAAATTCGCGGTTCATTGTCTCGTCCAATTCATATGGGAGGCGCCGTATGGCTTCACGGGAGGCATAAATTTTTATAAGTTCTTGCGCAAATTTTTCGGCGTCTTCCTTTGCGCGTTTTTTTGTCGAAGTCCAGAGTGACCCTCCGAGGCGGTGAATTGCAGGCGTCTCAAAACCGATATATGGAGATAATCTCTTTTCTTGCTCAATCGGAACAAAGAGACGGTCGGGTTCGGTTCTATCCTTTGGCGGGGCATATTCCACAACAAAAAAGCCTGAAAGATTTTTTGTTGTGCAAAATTCTAAATCTCGAATTTCAGATTTTGAATTCAGGTCTTGGAATTTGTTTAGTTTTTGGGGTTTCTGATTTCGGATTTCAGCATTCGCGGTTGTGCCGCGAAAGATGCCTATTCCATGGTCAACGTGGACAACATAGTCTCCGGATTTCAGCCCCCTCAACGTTCTTTTTGAACCGGTTCGTTTCGGCTCGGTATGCGAAATAGCTTCCATGTCCGGAAAAATATGCTCAATGGTATTTCCGAGGAATTCTATCTTGAACGGAATATCAGAATTGATGGGCCAAACGTCAATAAGGTTTCCTTTTTGGGTAAATTCTCCTTTTCCAAAGAGCATTCCTGTTTTTTCGTATCCGAAATCGGAAAGGTGTCTCAAAAATTCTCCCGGCTTTATTTCCAGTCCCTCTTCCAGAATAACGGCGTTATTTTTCCAGAAGCTTTCGGTTTTAACGGCGTGTTTTATCTTTCCCATGTGTTCCGCAAACCACAAGACACCCCGTTCCAAAAACTGGGGGGTGATGGCGACGATTAAAAACTCTTTTTGTGGCGGGCCGTTTTCGCCGGGTCCTGCCATGTTCGGCGGGGAAGAATTTGACATTTCTACCCCGCAGTATAATCTAAAATGACCAAAAAATCAAGCTCATTGAAAAAAGGGACGCATGAAAGGAATTCTGCCAAGCGGCACGGAAGCCTACATTTCCGTCGATGTCGAATGTTCCGGAAACATTCTCCCGGGAACATACAGCATGCTGTCTATCGGAGCATGCGTTGTCGGAGACCGCTCCAAAAAGTTTTATATCGAGTTAAGGCCTTTGAATGATAATTATATTCAGAAATCGCTCGAGGTTTGCGGCCTTGATATGGAATTTCTTTTTCGGGAGGGAATTATCCCGAAAGAGGCAATGGAAAAATTTGAAGAGTGGGTTAAAGAATCAGCCGGCGACAAAACGCCAGTGATGGTTGCGTTCAACGCCCCGTTCGATTGGATGTTCGTCAATTGGTATTTTTATAATTTTTTGAAACGGAATCCGTTCGCCAACTCGTGTCTTGATATGAAAGCCTACTATATGGGCATGATGAATACGTCATGGGAAGATACCAAAAGCAGCCGGATTCCGCAAAAGTTCCACTCGGAACTTTCTCATACGCATAATGCCCTGGATGATGCGCTTGAGCAGGCTGAAATGTGCGAAAAATTCTTTGCCTATCAGGCAGAACGGTGCTGTGGGAGGGTGGCATAGCCATGGACGAAAAACTTCGTCTCACTCGCGTGTTGGTTCGGGAACTGCAGACAAAAATTCCTCCTGATTCCGATAAGCAACTTATTATTTTTAAAGATGCAGGACTCGGACTTTGTCTGACGCTTGATTCTGCCGGAAAATGGCACGAGCGCTACGGAAGCGCGGACCGGTTAATTGAAGACCTTGAACAATTAATTTTTATCCTTCCAGTTGTTTTAAAAATGGTTGTTCCTCTCAAAAGCGATACCACTATGGCATCATACGCAAAACGTGTCGGCGAGTATGCGGCAGAACATAAAGATGGGCTGATACAGCTCATTATTCAAACGCTTGATGATATGCAGAGAAAAAAGGCATTAAGATTCATCTAAAAATATCCGCCGCGCGCGGCTTTTTAATTGACGGCATGGTTAATTAATGCTTTAATAAGCTATCAAAAATCTTAGCGATTCTCTTTAACAATAAAATATAGGAGAAGAGAAAACGTGTTTAGGCGAACTCTGCGAATTCTTGGTGGGGCAAGTATTGCCGCCTCTCTTGATATGGCAATGGGAATCATTATTTTCTATTGCCTTGGCGGTTTGTTTCGCCAAAAAGTTTCACTTGTCGGGTATGGGATTGCAATGCTTATGGCAGTTTTGCCGGACCTTGATGTCATAATACAGCTCGCACGTGAACGGAGATCAACCGGCGAGCATAAAAAAAGTATTACGCATTACCCAATGGCAATGATTCCTGCGGTCATGGCAGTGGCGTGGTTTCTTTCCCCATTTCTGTCGCTTGCGGGCGCACTATGCCTTTTTTGGCACTATCTTCACGATTCGATAGGGGAAGGGCCGGGGATTTCATGGTTTGCGCCGTTTAGTTTCGAGCGCTATATGCTTCGGAAAGAGAGAGACGGCTGGCATTTACGGCTGACGCCCGAAGAACTGAACGTTCTCTATTCTGCCAATACGGAAAAATGGCTTGAAGAAAACTATCTTTGTATCAGTGCAAAATCAGTTTTCGGGGTTGCGGCGCTGGTTACAGCGCTTGCCCTCGTATTGATCTAAGATGAACATCCGGTTAAGCTCTCGTGAAATTATTACGAGAGCTTTTTAGTTTTTTGCAATAATCAGGCCGCAAAAAACAAAAAATGGTTAAACAAAAATCCGGCGTTATGAGCCGGACGGCTTAGATTCGAGGTTGATGGGCCGCGTGAGCGGCGGGCCGAGCGGGGGGGGAGGGAACGACTGTACTGTCGAAGTTCTGTTTGCCAGTTCTTCGAAGATAATTATCGTATTCAATTTACCGTATTGGGCAAGATCAAGCATGCGACCGTAAGACAAGTCAATCATTTCGCGACCCCGGACGTCGTGATACTCCATCGTCATTTTGATTCGGGGCGGAAACTGGTCGTTGTCAAGCGAGTTATTGTTTTCCGCTACTTCAATTGTTATCTTCAATCCATCAGAATTGCGACCGAGAACCATTTTTTTAGTATCATAAGATTCAATTGCCATGGGGCTGAAGCCATAAATCCTATCTCCCGGCGCAAATACCAATACTTCCATGGGGCGTCCTTTTTCAAAAAACTTACAAAAGCAATTTAGCACATCTGCGATTTTTTGCAAGCAAACAAAAAACCCGCCTTGATAACTTCTTGTCCAATTCATTAATGAATTGGACAAGAGAGATTTTCAATTTTGATTTATAAAATTCATCGCGTGCGCCGGGCCGTCGGAAAGCAGCAACTCAAGGCCTTCGCCTATTTTCTTCATAATTTTCTTCATTTCGCACCCTTCGTCGCCTTTGAACTTCTGAAGCACCAGTTTCATCGCGTCCACGCGTTTATGTTTTTGGATGCCGATACGGACCCTCCAGAATTTTTCCGTTTTTAAAGCGCGCCTGACCGACTCAACTCCGCGATGCCCGGCAGCGGAGCGATTGAACGATAGTTTGGTGTTGCCAAACTCAATATCGGCATCGTCGTGAAGCACCACAACATGCTCGGGTTTCACTTTGAAATATTTAACAAGAACCGCCATCGCCCTGCCGGAGTTATTCATGAATGTTTCCGGAAGCGCTAAAGCCGTTTTTTTATTTCTTGAGATGAGGGCATTCGCCTTTTTGTCGAACTCAAAAGCGGCAAGGTCAGCCGCCTTTTGCCACCAGAGAAGGGTTTCCCGCCCCACATTGTGGCGCGTTCCTTCGTATTCTTTGCCCGGATTTCCGAGCCCGATAAGCAAATACATATCCTTTGATATATTACGGCGCGGTCGTGTACAAGAAGTGCCGGTACATACGAATGCTGCGAAAAAGTTTGTTTTGTGCCAGACCTTGGATAAATAGATAAAACGGTATAACCCTTCTATTATAATGCGGCGGGAAAAACTTGCAAAAGTTCCTGTTCCGACATATAATAAGCCCTATGTATCCTGTAATAAGCATGGTTTTACGCTTCTTTAAGGGGTGGCCATTCACGTAAGCTTATTTTTTTAACCAGAAAATAATTACCAGTAAATTTCTAACAGGATGAACGAACAAAAAACAGGACATGAAAGTGCTGTTTCGGGGTCCGTGACGCCGGAAAAAAATTCGTCAATCGATGCGCCGTATATTGAAACAGTTCCGGAGCCGAAGAAAAGTGCGATGCGCGAAATATGGGAATTTGGAAAAGTCATAGTGCTTGCCCTTCTTATTGCCGTGCCCATCAGATACTTTATCGCCCAACCCTTCATCGTTCGGGGGCAATCAATGGAGTCGTCCTTTGAAGACGGACAGTATCTGATAATCGACGAATTAACATATCGATTCCACGAGCCAAAGCGGGGAGAGGTCGTGGTATTTCGCTACCCGAATAATCCGAGCGAGTTTTTTATCAAACGTATTATTGGGCTTCCCGGGGAGCAGGTTCACATCAAAAATGGGACCATTACCATTCAAACAAAGGACGATAAAGACTTTGTTTTAAACGAATCCTATCTGCCGTCCGACCTCAAAACATATCCCGACCGCGATTTTAATTTGTGGGAAAAGCAATATGTTGTTTTGGGGGATAATCGCCTCCACTCATCCGATTCCAGGGTGTGGGGGATTCTTGACCAGCGTTTTATCACCGGAAGAGCGCTCTTTCGCGCATGGCCTCCGGCGCAGTTCGGATTCATACCGCACCCAAGTTATTAAATAATGCGAATAATGCCGATGATATGCGAATACCGCAAATAATATATTTGTAGCATTCACATTCATTCGTAGATCCGAATTATTTTATGGGAAGAAAAAAGAAATTTAAGCCAAGAATATTTCTTGCTCCAAAAGGAATGCACGACATTTTGCCGGAGGAGCAGAAATATTGGGAGCGAGTTCGCCACATGACGCGCACTCTTTTTTCGTTCTATAATTTTGGCCGAATCGACACCCCGCATATTGAAGAAACAGAACTTTTCCTGCAGTCCGTAGGGCAGGATACCGATATCGTCGAAAAAGAAATGTATTCGTTCATCACAACTGGAGGGGATGAGTTAACACTCCGCCCCGAAGGGACAGCGCCGGTCATCCGCGCCTATCTTCAGAATGGCTTTGTCAATCGTTCTCATCCGGTAAAACTGTATTATTTCGGTTCGTACTTCAGGCACGAATCTCCCCAGCGCGGGCGCTTCCGCGAATTTAATCAAACCGGACTTGAAATCATCGGCGACGAGAACGCCGTAGCGGATGCCGAGATCATGCACATTTTTTCAATACTCCTGAAAGAGCTTGGCATATCCGATTATGTTTTCCATGTGAATAGCGTTGGTTGTAAAGATTGCCGCCCGCACTATCGTTCGCTTCTTCTTCAATATTACCGTCCGAAAGCAAAGGGTCTTTGCAGGGATTGCAAAAGGAGGCTTAAGCAAAACCCTCTGCGGCTTCTTGATTGCAAAGAGGAAAAATGCCAGGTATACAAAGCGAATGCTCCGCAGCTTCTCGACAACTTATGCGAAGCCTGCAAAAAACATTTTACCATGCTTCTTGAGTTTCTCGACGAGGGCCAAATTCCATACGCACTTGACATGCATCTTGTCCGTGGCCTTGATTACTACACCCGCACGGTGTTCGAAGTGTTCGTGAACGCCGAGCCGAAACCGAACCAGAAGCCAGAAGTCGAAGAGATAGCGATGAGAGAGCCCGAAGAAGGGGAGGAAGAAAAAGCCGGAGCCAAGGCCGAGGAAATGAAGCCCGAGCCGGTTATCGAAAAAGTTCCCGAAGAAAAACCCATGTCTCTGAAGGGCATTGCCATTGCCTCCGGCGGCAGATACGACAACCTTGTACAGCTTCTTGGCGGGCGTCCGACCCCTGCGGTAGGAGGAGCCATCGGGCTTGAGAGGCTTGTCTATGTGATGAAAATGCTTCGGGTAAAGACCGGGTCGTCTTCAAAAAATAAAGTGTTTTTCGTCCAGCTTGGAGATTTTGCCAAGAAAAAAAGTTTTAAGCTATTGGAAGAAATGCGGGATGCCGGAATTTCGGTCGGAGAGTCCCTGGGGCGCGACTCCATAAAGTCCCAGCTAAAAATTGCCGACAAGTCCCAGGCGGAGTATTCGCTGATACTTGGACAAAAAGAAGCCATCGACAACACGATCATCATCCGCGAAATGAGCTCTGGAATTCAGGAAATAATCCCGCGCGACCGCATTATTGATATGCTTAAGAAAAAACTGAAAAAGTAATATGTCCGATTGCCTGTTTTGCAAGATAACAAAAAAGGAAATATCGTCCGACATCGTTTTCGAGGGCGTCGACCTTCTTGTTTTTAAAGACGTTCACCCAAAAGCTCCCGTGCATGTCCTCATAGTTCCCAAAGAGCATATTCAGTCCATCGCCCATCTTGAAAAGAATCACAACGAAATAATTTCGAAGCTCATTTATACGGCAAAGCGCGTTGCGAAAGAAACATATAATTTAACCGGTTATAAATTAATATTTAATGTTGGCCGGAGTGGAGGGCAGGTTATAGACCACCTGCACCTTCACCTTCTCGGTGGATGGTCGATGGGGGAAGACCCCAACCAGGTAATTTCAAAGGTATAATTCAAAACTCTAAATTCTGAATCCTGAATAAAGAACTCTGTTCATAATTCAGCATTCATAATTCAGAGTTCAACATATGGTATTCGTACGAAAAAAAGAAAAAGAAACTTCGGCGGCGATGCTCCGGCGGTTTTCTCGTATGGTCCAGCAGTCGGGCGTTCTTATTCAGGCGCGCAAGGGTAATGCCTTCAAAAAACCGATGAACAAGCGCGCCATGCGTGTTCAAGCGCTCCGCAGGATAACAAAACGGGCGGCGCGTGAAAAACTCTCAAAGCTTGGCAGGATTGAAGCTCCGAAGAAGCGATAAGCAAGACGTTGCACCATATCTACCTTTTGTTTTTTAGATATGCCGCTTAAGCAAAAAATAGAAGCCGAACTTAAGAGCGCGATGAAAAATAAAGAGGAGCTCCGCCTCTCTGTTTTACGTATGCTGAAAACAGCCATTGGAAACAAAGAAGTTGAAAAAAGGACAAAACTTTCAAAGACAGGCACAGGAGACCTTGAAAAAGAGTCCCAGCTTACCGACGAAGAAATAATGGAAGTACTCCGCGCGGAATCAAAAAAAAGGAAAGACGCAGTCGCTGGGTACAAACAAGGCGGGAGAACGGAAATGGCCGAGAAAGAAAAAAGGGAAATGGAAATTCTGCAAAGCTACCTTCCCGCTGAAATTTCGGAGAGTGAATTGAATATCCTTGTGGAAGAAGCGGTCAAAGCAACCGGCGCCCAAACCCCTAAAGAATTCGGTCGCGTGATGGGATATGTGATGGGCAAGGCAAAAAATCGCGTTTCCGGAGATCGTGTAAGCGAGGCGGTTAAAGCAGTACTCGGAAAATAAAAAGTGCTCCACAGACGCTTTTTTACAGCACAAAAGCATGCTTTTTATCAGATGCCCGGGCAATTATGACCTGCGCGCAGATTAAGAAAAACAAACAGCAAAGTATTCTTGTATCTAGCCATAAAATATATAGACGGGTATGGCAATTGTTTTGAATAATAGTAAGATGAAAGTAGATATACGGGGGGCAGGGGGGGTACTTTCGAAAGCATTGACGCGTCTCAAAAAAAGGCGCATTTTTAAAAAGAAAAATTACCCGATAACAGTCGTTTTTGTCTCTGGAGAAGAGTCCCGGAAGCTTAACAAGGCTCATCGTCAGAAAAACAAGCCCACAAACGTGCTTTCCTTCGATTATGAGGCTTCCGGCGAGCTTATTCTTTGCCCGGAGGTCATACGAAAAGAGGCGAAAAAAGCCGGAAATAGCGTAAAAAAGCAGACCGCCTGGATGATTGTTCATGGTCTCGTCCATCTTTCGGGACTTCACCATGATCAATCGGGTAAAAAAGCCGAAAAAGCGGAAAAGTTGGAAGAATCTGTTCTCGCAAGTCTCGGCTTCAAATAACAAAGAAGTTCATCCCGCTTCCGCCCCCCAACTGCGTACCTAGGCTTGTCTCCGGAAAACCATATTCACCATTCCATAATCAACATTCTCATAATGAAACGAACCATAACCGCAATTGATATCGGCACGACGTCAATCTCGACCATCGTTGCCGAACGCCAGAAAGACGGAGGAATCCGTATTTTGGGGATTGGACAGTCGCCTACCTTCGGCATGAGGCGGGGAATGGTTGCGGATATTGAAGACGTTACGAATTCTCTCAAGCGCTCTGTTAAAGAGGCGGCAAAATCTTCTGGTATCTCCATAAGGAGTGCCGTTATCGGTATCGGCGGAACGCACATTAACACGTTCTCTACGCGGGGGGTTGTTGCAATTTCCAGAGCCGACGGAGAAATTTCCGAAGAAGACGTCCGCAGAGTGAACCAAGCTGCGGAAAATTTCATTCCAAAAAATCCAAACCGCGAGATAGTTCACATCATTCCGCGCGAGTACAAAATAGACAGTGAAGGCGGCATCAAAGACCCGGTCGGCATGAACGGCATACGGCTTGAGGTTGATGCCATCATCGTTGACGGTTCAAAGTCGGCCACTCAAAGCGTCGTCAAGTGCGTCAAAGCGGCTGGCATCGAAATTGAAGACCTTGTCTTCTCGTCTTTAGCTTCGGCCGAAGCAGTCCTTTCCAGAAGACAAAAGGAGCTCGGCGTCATGCTTCTTGATATCGGTGGGGGAACGTCGGATTTTTCCGTCTGGGAAGAAGGCCGCTTGATACACGCGGGAATTTTTCCCGTCGGCGGGTTGCACATAACGCAAGACCTCGCGGTGCGCCTTCAAACGCACATAGACGTCGCTGAACAGGTAAAGATACGCTATGGCCACTCCATTCCGGATACGCTTTCAAAAAAAGAAATGGTGCAGTTCGCCGATTTCGTTGAGGGGCCGGAAGGAATAGACACCACAGGCTCTTTTTCCAGGCGCGATGTCGCTGAAGTTGTCGAAGCGCGCCTTAAAGATGTCTTCGAGCTTTCGGCAAAAGAATTGAAAAAAATAGATAAAGCCGGGCTTCTTCCTGCGGGAGTCGTTCTTATCGGAGGAGCAAGCCGTATTCCTGGCATCATGGAACTCGCAAAGCACGAGCTCCGGCTCCCTATTGAGATTGGAAGTCGCGTGAACCTTCCGACCCTCGAAGACAAGGAACTTCAAGACCTCCTCTTCACCTATCCGGTGGCGTTGGGGCTTGTTGCCTGGCAGATAAATAAAACTTCGGGGAGTGAACGCTTTTTTTACAACCCCGCGCTCTCCGGCTACACATCCACTGTTAAGAACTGGTTGAGGATGTTCTTGCCCTAATTCCCGCGGGTATACGCCGTTTTACGGAACGAATCATTTATCCGTCCGCAAGTTTTTCACCTGCCTGCCTCGTTAGAAATTCTGCGTGCAGTGTATTCATTAGGCTTTTTAAGCTTTTTGTTAAATAAAAAAGTTTTGACATATATTTCTAATAGGGTCAATATTGGCTTTTAGCGATAAATAGTATAAGAAAGAAGTAGATACATACTCGTTCAATTTTGTAAAAATACATATACATGCCAAATGTTAAACCGGATATTGAATCATACGCTCGTATCAAGGTTGTGGGGGTAGGGGGCTCGGGCGGGTCCGCGATCACCCGTATGATGGACTCCCGCATTCATGGGGTGGATTTTGTCGTCATCAATACCGATGCCCAGCATCTTCACCACCACAAGGCAAATAGCAAAATCCATATCGGAAGTAATCTTACGAAAGGACTTGGCGCGGGAATGAACCCGGAAATCGGAAAACAGGCCGCGGAAGAAAACCGCGACGAAATTCAAGACGCTCTCAAGGGCTCCGACATGGTTTTCATTACCTGCGGGCTTGGAGGAGGAACGGGAACGGGGGCCGCTCCGGTTGTGGCTGAAGCCGCGCGAGCCGTCGGTTCGCTTGTCATCGGAGTTGTAACAAAACCGTTTCATTTTGAAGGCTCACAGCGTTCACGCATTGCCGACGTCGGATGGGACAAGCTTCGCGACAACGTGGACGCGCTCATTACTATTCCGAATAACAATCTTTTGAATTTAATCGAGCGGAACACCCCGCTTGTCGCCGCCTTCCGCACGTGCGACGAAGTGTTGAAAAACGCCGTTCAGGGAATTTCGGACCTCATCACGATGCCCGGTCTCATCAATATTGATTTTGCCGACGTTCGGACGGTTATGGAAAACACCGGCTCCGCGTTGATGGGTGTCGGGGTTGCATCAGGAGAGAACAGAGCACAGCAGGCGGCACAACTTGCCATAAGTTCTCCTCTGCTTGATATTTCCATCAACGGAGCGAAAGGGATTTTGTTCAACGTTTCCGGCGGTGCTGACATGTCTATGTGGGAAATAAATGAAGCCGCAAAGGTTATAACCGAATCCGTTGATAAAGACGCAAAAATAATTTTTGGCGCGGTTCATGATGACAGGCTGAAAAAAGGAGAAATAAAAATTACCGTTATCGCGACGGGCTTCGGGAGCGGAGTTCCCTCAATGAAACGGGAGGACAAGCGCATGGGAAATGGCAATGGGAACGGAAATAACGGAGGGGGAAATGGGATGCATAGGCCGCAGGGAACAAGTGTTCATACGGTTTCTTCCTCGATGGGAACGCCCAAACCGCAAGCAGAGGAGGAATCGGAGTGGGACGCGGTACCAGCATTCTTAAGGCGCAAGAAAAATTAATTTTTTTAGGCACACAGCAAGCCCCCATTCGGGGGCTTTTCTCGTGCTTTCCGGCTTCTCCTCTGGCAGCAAAACAAATTTGTCAGGGTTGTTTTTTTTATTCTTTTTGGTTATAATAGTCGCGAGAACTTTTACATAGAGCGGGGAAGAAGAATTGAATTTCAAGAGGATTATCGTTCCTTCTATCCTTTTTGTATCTCTTGGGCTTGTCCTCTCCTGTAATCAGGCAGAAAAGCCATTGAGCCAGGCCAGCACAGAGCCAACTGTTGAGGCGCCGAAGGCTCTAGAGCCAGCTCCCTCCACGGCCAAACCTGTGGATACGGCAAAAGCTCCAAAGCAAGAAAAGAAGACCACGCCGCAACCAAAAGATAAGCTTGCAGAAAAACCGGGCGCAAAGGAGGCGTCTCCGCCTCCAGTTGTTGAAAAACCGGCTGATGCTATAAGCAAGCCGAAAGAGGCTCCACCCGTAATCGAGCCCGCGCCAAAACCTGAATCCAAGCCTGAACCTAAACCCAATCCTCCGGCTGTAGAAGTGAAACCCGTTGATCCGCCGGCAGAAATTGTTTTCAAGGCAACGCTGGGAGACGTGACCTTCTTTCACGCGAAACATATAGCGAGAGAAAAACAGTGCGCTGTTTGCCACGATTCGATATTTCCGAAGGACAAAACGAAGCCTTTAAATTTTAAAGGGGGCATGCATCAGACGGCAACTGCGAATAAAACTTCGTGCGCAACCTGCCACGTGCCTGATGGCAAAGCTTTTGCGGTCAAAGGGAATTGCATGAAGTGTCATAAGAATAAGTAAAAGAGAAGCGGTAATAAGCTCAATCGAGCTTAATACCAACCGCATGGTTCGCCCGGCGGTTTTTCATTTCTAAAATAATAACCCTTCTCCGCCAAGGCTAAGGAAGGATATGTGAGTATCCCAGCGGGGTAAAATTTGGTAAAATAAATTTATGAAACGGGTCGAAGCGAGTTCAAAGGCATTTTTTCTGAATATATTAATAACCAGCAAAACGCGTGCGAAAAAAGCTTTTTTTAATTTTTATCGGAATATGGCTGGTCACGTATTTTACTCAAGACCGGTATCGCTGGGTAACGGATATTTCCCCCGAAGTTCTCACGGATCCGATTCAGACAAAAGTTGCTGACGGGAAACCGATTCTTTTTACAAAGGACGGATTCTCTTACACGCTGACGCCGTTATTTGACTATGATATATCGGGGCTTGTTGTGCACCGCATGATATATAACCGGTGGTTCAGCCTGTCCAGGACCGATAGCGTTTTTTTCATGGATATTTGCATGATATGGGGCGAGAATGTTAAGCGAGGGACGTATCGCAACGGCGATGTGGATTTTTTACAGGATGCCCGTTTTTGCCGCTATTCATACGGAGAAGGCCATGAAATTTTCAACAACGCGTTATCTAATAATCACTTGGTGATACGAGATGATGATAAGGAGCGTCTGGTTGAGGCAATTCAAGCGGGGGACCAGGTAAGGATTCGGGGCAAACTCGTTAATGTAGAAGCAAAAGCTCTGGCAAATCCGGAGCGGTATGAACCCACTGACCTTTTGTGGCCTACAAGCACAACCCGGGACGACACTGGAGCGGGTGCCTGCGAGACTATTTTTGTTGAAAGCGTGGAAATCTTAAGGCGCGGCAATCCGTCATCACGAGTGCTTCACTCCGTAAGTTTCTATGGCATCATTATTCTTTTTGTGTGGGCTCTTGGAGAATTGACTTTCGAAGTATATCGCGGGGAATTACTGATACAAAAGCGTTCGTAAGGGCGCGGGGCAAGCGCCTGGGTAGTTTTGAAAAATAGCCGCGGAATAGGGAGCGGGCCGGGGCGCCGAATCCACCCTTTTGATTATTTGTCACAGTTGTATTTTGATATGTCCTTGCTACAATAAAATTATATGAAGGAAGCCATTAAAGAATTGGAGAAAAAAGAAGTGATGCGGAACAAAGACTGGCCGGACTTTGTCGAGTATGATGAAAGGACATTTCCGACGGTAAAGCCGATGGTGCAACAGGCGCGGTACCTGCAAGAAAAGTTTGGGCTTGCCCAGGCAGAAGCGAATGATATTATTGCATATAAAAACTATCTCGACTTTACCTTCCCTGAGCTCGTTGATAAAAAAATCCTTGATATTGGGTCTGGTATGGGTGGCTTCAAGCAGGGGCTTATGAAAATGGGTTATCGGGCGCGCAATATTGTCAGTCTTACCAGGATCTACAATAGAGTGTCAAAAGAACAGAAGCTGGATATCCAGGGACTTGCCGAATTCCTCCCGCTGAAGGACGAAAGCTTTGATATCGCCGTTGCAAATTGTTCAGCGCCCGTCATGGCGGCTTCCGATGGGGATTTTGAGAACATCCCTCAAATATTTAAAGAAATGATGCGCGTTGTGAAGAGGAGTGGAGAGCTCAAAGTATACCCTGTCGGTGGGTATCATGCTGAATTTGACGACAGAACGAATAAAAGTGGTGCCCGGCTTACTCAAATAATGAGGCGCGAGCTCGAGAAGCTCCATAAAGAGCAGCCAGGGACAAAAATAAAGATATCTAAGGTGCTCCTTGACGGTGATCCTCAAAACTATGGGTACACTCTTTCGGTATGGAAGTAGCGGCATGCCATCCGTTCTTTTTTTCAAATATTTAAAAACGTCCGCGCGGGCGTTTTTTATTACGAGCTAATAAGTATCAATGTTGTGTCAAACGGATTTCGCAAAAAACATTCATATTCCGAACAAAACCGCGAAAAAGAAAAATAAAAAGTTATCCACAAGAAAATGCTTTTATTTTTTTCCGGATGCGATAAAATGTAAATAACAACATCAGATAAATCCTTTTAAATTTTTTTAGGAACTCAACCTGCCATCCGTTTTTGCTTTAGAATGAGATTCGCAGAAGGGGAGGTGGGGCCTAGCCTCACATTCTACGCTCTGCATTCAAGAAATTTCTAAAATCCAAAAATGGGTGGCATTTTTGTCCCCAAAAAACAACGCACATGGCCCCAAAGATCACAACTTCCTTTAAGTCGGTCCGCAAACGCGATGGCAGAGTCGTCCCGTTTGATGACGAACGCATATCGGGTGCTGTGTATCGGGCCATGCAGGCTGCCGGAGAAGGGGATCTCTCAAAAGATCCGGCGCGCGTTGCCGAGCGAGTGTTGAAGGAGATTGTCAAAAAGTTTCCGGCGGCCCATGTTCCGGCGATAGAGGAGATACAGGACATTGTCGAGAGCACTCTGGTGCTTTTGGATTTTCCAAAAACCGTAAAAGGCTACATTCTTTACCGAAGCAGGCGGAATGATATCCGCGAAAAGCAGAAAGTTGTTCCGGAACACATCCGCCAGCTTGTTTCACAAAGCAAACAATATTTTAGAAACCCTCTTTCAGAATTTATTTATTACCGCAGTTATTCGCGCTGGATGGAGGAGGATGGAAGGCGCGAGACATGGATAGAAACGGTTGACCGCTACATGAGTTTCATGAAAGAGAGCCTGAAAGACGATCTGAAGGACGCGGAGTATAGCGAAATTCGGGAAGCGATATTAAAGCAGGAGGTCATGCCGTCCATGCGTCTCATGTGGAGTGCCGGCAAAGCGGCGCGCAAAACGAATGTCTGCGCATACAACTG